>Ga0334901_1000094_pt1 | contig 143236 bp, 116 predicted proteins | sample GraSluR3_MG_3_FD_207216 | JGI IMG/M metagenome (GOLD analysis project Ga0334901, IMG submission 207216) | Sludge microbial communities from methane-producing bioreactor in Wageningen University, Netherlands - Granular Sludge_15_08-R3 | ecosystem: Engineered > Bioreactor > Anaerobic >... | reverse complement strand
CCCTCGGTAAAACTGGGCAGAACAAAAATATCGCATTCGTGCATAATGCCGCGCATGTCCTTACGGAATCCGGGAAGAAAAAAACGGTTCTGCAGTCCGGCTTCCTCTATCTGCCGCTCCAACCGGCTGCGCAGCGCCCCCTCGCCGAAAACGGCAAAATACACATCAGGATGCCGCTCGAGAACCATGGCCGCCGCACGTATCATTCCGGCGTGATTCTTTTCCGGCGACAGCCTGCCCGCGGTGATGACCACCTCCGCCGTATCCGGTATGCCCAGCAGCGGGCGCAGCACCCCCGCAGAAGGAGGGTACGTCTCCAGATCAATGGCGTTGTGAATGACGCTTACCCTGGCAGCCGGCACGCCGGCTTCGACAACTTTGGCGCGCTGTCCGACGGAAACCGCCACAACATGTCTGGCAAACCGCAGAAAAAGCCTGTCCAGACGCTCATACAACCGCACTCGTGGGCACTCGCCGGTCCAGCCGCGTGATACGGCCACCTCCGGCACACGCATAAACCACGATGCCAGTCTGCCCACAACATTGGCTTTGTATCCGTGCGTGACAAGCAGATGCACCTGTTCACGGTGCAGCACCCCCGCCAGTTCCCCGATGAGCAGCGGATTAAACGCTCCCTGCCGTCTTAGCGGCGCCACGGGAATACCCCGCTCCTGTGCATGCAGATACAGCTCGTTACGCCTGCCTTCTTCAAAAAAAGGAATGAGCAGCGGACGCACCCCTGAACGCTGCAGATGCTCCAGATGGGTAAGCACCTGCCGTTCCGGCCCCCCGTAAAAATTGCTCGCTATGCAATGAGCCACGGTGACGGGGCCTTTTTCGGGTAAAATGCATGCAGATGACGGTGAAGCGGCGCTCATACGCGTTTTGTCCTTTGCCATACAGTGCGGTTGATGCCCAGAAGGCCTCTGACAGTGGCATAAACAAGCTCGTACACCACCACCGGCAGATACAGCGTCCACAGAACTCGCCGACGGGTAAGTCCCGCACTGACGGTTCCCGCAACAACCATGGCGGCCTGCACCGCCAGCAGGCCCATGCTCCATGCCGTAATGAACCCGCTATGCAGCAGCACCCCGGCAGCCAGCGGCAGCAGAACAGTCAGCAGCATCAGCGGTCTGCTGCCCGTCAGCATACTCCAGCCCGCATCAAACAGGGCCGCCTGACGCTCTGCCAGCCCCTGCCGCATGAGAACCAGTGCCTCGCGCCGGGAAATACCGGCATTGCCGGAAGCCCAGCGCAGACGCTGCATGCGCAGCTGTTCCACCGTGACGGGGCTTTCGGCCAGCACCTGCGTCTGCGGCATGTAGCGCACCCCCACGCCCGCACGCAGCAGTTCCAGCGTGTACTCAGTGTCTTCGGTGATGGAAAAAGCCCGCCATGGGTGCGCCCGCAGCACCGCGGCGGAAAAACACATGCCGTTGCCCCGCAGCACGGCAGGCAGGCCCAGACGCATTTTGCCTTCGTAAAACAGAATATTTTCCATCACGTTGCCCACATGCAGCCACCAGGTCAGCGGCGCCGCATCGGGATTCAGAATTCCGTATTCCGCCTGCATGACATGATTACCGGCCTGCAGTCCCGCGGCAAATTCACGCAGCAGGCCTGCGTCCGGCACCGTGTCTGCATCCAGCACCACCACAGCATCCACCCGGGGCAGCGAAACACAGGAGCAGCCTGCGCACCCGTGAGCGCCGCCCAGCAGGGCATCAAACGCAAAACGCAGGGCATAGCCCTTGCCTCTGCGGGCGGCATCGGACCGCACAAGCACCGTGGCACCCGCGCCGGATGCCGCCTGCGCCGTACCGTCCGTGCAGTTATCGGCCACCACCAGCACACGGAATTCATCCGCAGGATACTCCATGGCCAGTGCGGCCTGCACTGTGCGGGCGATGCCGGACTCTTCGTCATGGGCCGGTATGACAACCGCAAAAAAACAGCCGCCGGTCCGGTCCCTGTCTGAAGCAGCAGAAAAAGCGGATACAGGCGACTGCCGCACGCATGGCCGCCAGCCAAGCACCGCCAGCAGCGCAAGCCATGCTGTGGCGGCCGTGGCAAATGCCAGAATCAGGCATAAAAACGCGTACAGCACAGGCTATGCTCCCGGTGAAAACGGTTTTTCGGCCAGTCGGGAAATACAGAACCGGAACTTACCGCTGCTTTCCGACTGTATGGAGTCTGTAAACTCCACGTCGTACCGCATGCTCCGGCCGAAACGGGTCCGCACCAGCTGCGCCAGAGTCTCCAGCGCGCTATCCTGCCAGTCGGCGCCGCGCACCATGCGGAACACCAGATAATCCAGCTCTTCCTGCACAATCTGCAGCTGCTTTACGCCGGAAAGCTTCATGGCGAAATTTTCGGTCAGCGAAATGCCGGAAATAAACTCTCCCTGCGGCGTGCGCACGTAGTCGGCTATTCTGCCCTCCACCGCGGCAAGCCGCGGATAGCTGCGTCCGCAGGCGCAGGTACCGGCCATAAACCGTGAAACATCACCCACGCGGTAGCGGATGAAAGGCATGGCAAGGTTGCTCAGGTCAGTTACCACCACTGCTCCGGGTTCACCCTCAGGTACCGGCCTGCCATCGGCATCCACACATTCCACCACCAGCGTGTCCATATTTACATGCAGCCCTTGATGCTGCTCGCATTCGCAGGCAATGAGACTGACCTCTTCGCAACCGTAGCGGTTGGTCACTTTGCAGCGGAACACATCCTCCACCATGGCGCGTTCAAAATCGTGCAGCACCATGGCCGTGCTGATGATACCCCGCGGATAAATGCCCGACAGCCCGCGGGCCTTCAAGAACGAAGCAAAAAGGTACAGAGAATGGGCATGGCCGAAGAGCAGCACCGGCCGCACGCGCAGCAGCGTACGGTGAAAATCGTTCATGGCCGCTTCATCCATCCGCAGCGTGTCCAGAAAGGTCATGCGCTGCAGCAGCAGATTACGCAGCCAGAGGCGCCAGTTCTGCGAACTTTCAGGATTGCCCCACACAGCGCCCACACGTTCGCCCAGACGCCAGCCCGCCCACATGTCATGGCGCAGGGTGCAGGCTCTTTTCCACTGCTGGCTGGCTTCATCCTTGGCTATTTCCAGCGAAACACCTGTTGAACCGGATGTTTTTGTCCAGACAAGTTTGTCCTCGGGCACATTACCGGCCAGCAGGGTCCTGCCCGCAGAGCGGATGTGTTCTTTTTCCAGCACCGGCAGTGCGTAAAAATCATCCCAGCTGCGCACGCTGTCGGCATCTATGCCCTGTGCAGCCCACAGAGCACGGTAGTAAGGCACATGAGCAGCCGCATGCCGCAAGAGACCGCGCAGGCGTTCCCACTGCAGCGCGCGCATTTCGTCAAGCGGACGGTACTGGTTTGCACTGACGGTTTTCAGGTGACGCAGATACGGTGAATGTTCGTACACCGCCCACATGGGAGCAATAACGTGGCGTGCCACATACGAAAACCAGTCCGGTGCATTGGTGCGGACAGTCTCTGCGGAATCAGACATGCGCGTTTTCTCCTGAAAAGCTGCCCTGCGGTGCAGATACTGTCTGCATTGTGCCGGCGCCCAGCGTGTCTTCAAGCACCTGCGCCATGGGGGCAAAACTGTGGTGGGTCAGCAGATAGCGCAGCTTGCGCTCCATGCGCCCCAGATTAAGATAATGGCGGAAACGCGAACGCAGAGGAACGCGCCCCGGTATTCTGGGCTGGGCGGGGTCTATTTCCCACGGATGAAAGTAGAGTACGGCAGGATGGTTGCGGCTGTTGAGCGCGGCGTACGCCCTGCCTATTAGCGGTGCAGGCAGCAGACGCAGATAGCCGCCCCCCGCCACGGGAAAATTGAAAGACCGTCTGCCGGCAGAAAACACCACGGTACTGGGCGGAAACTCCGCCAGCAGCCCTTGGCCGCACTGCATGACATGCGGAAAGCGTTCTGCTCCGGGCATACCGTAGATATCGTGATGAATGGGGAAGATGCTGGAATCGTAGGTGAACCCCAGCTGCTGGAGGATATCAAGCGCCCACAATGTGCTGCGGGTGATGGTCCAGCTGGGGGCGCGGAACCCGACTACGGGCTTTCCGCCCACATCTTCAAGATAGCTTTTCGCGCGCTGCACGTCCTGACGGAACACATCGGGGGACTGGGCGGTTATGCGCCGGTGGGCGTAGCCGTGGCAGCCTATTTCATGGCCGGCATCGGCAATGCGCCGTACAAGCCACGGGTGGCGTTCGGCCACCCAGCCCAGCATAAAAAAAGTACCGCGCACCGACAGCTCTTCAAACAGTTCAAGCACGCGCAGCGTATTGCCCTGCACCCGCGAAGGCATTGATTCCCAGTCTGCCGGACGCACACAGCTGTCAAACGCGCTGACATGGAAATAATCCTCCACATCGACAGTAAGGGCATTGCGCATGCGGTATCCTCCTTTCAGCTTGCGCGGGTGCGCCGAAAGAAGGATTCACGGACGTTAGAACGTGACGCCGACTTCGGCCATAATGCGATTTGCGGCCCACGGGTTTTCACCCGCTTCGTCCACGCTTTTATATCTGTACGTCAGGCTTGCGGTAACATTCTCCTGCATGGCGTACGACAGCGAAGCATCACAGTACCAGCGGTCAGTCACACCATCGGGGGCGTCTTCGCTTTCGTATGTCAGGCCGCCGCCCAGCGTGGCTCTGGGCGAAAGCTCATATGTACCCCGTAACGAAGGCCGCCAGCTGCGGGTGGTGCCGCTGCCCGAATCCTGACCGTCACCGGCCGAATCTTCAGCCTCTTCCGATTCGCGGTACTGCATGTTCAGCGACAGGGTTGCCCTGTCAAAAATCTTTGTCAGTCCGGCAGAGTATGTACTTGTCAGCAGCAGTTCGCCGGAATCAGGATCATCCTGATAATCCTGCACGAAACCAAGCGTACCCACCACCGAACCGAATGTATGCACCAGCGAAGCTTCGTAGTACATTTCCACCGCGGAGCCGCCCTTGTCGTATTCGTTGAACGAGGGCCCGAACCGCAAGGAAATCCGCGAGTCTTCGGCATAGTCGTAGGTGCCCCCTACATAAACTCTGTGCCGCGTCAGGTCGTCTGAAGACCCCTCGTCCTCTTCGGCGTTTTCCACCGTAAAGGAATACCCCGCCAGACCGCTCAACCGTTCAGAAATTTCTCTGTTCGCGTCCGCAAAAAGCTCGTGCGAAATTTTGTTGGTGCCGTCGTCTTTCTGGGCATAACGCACGTCCCGCAGCCTGTATCCCGTATTTATCTGCGTGCGCTCGTCGGGATTAAGCACAAAATACGGCGACAGTGTGGCCACATTTTTATCCACCGTGCCGGACGAAGACGTCTCGTCACCTTCAATGACTTCACCCCGCCGTGCATCTGAATACACCGAACTATAGGTATCTGTCAGGCTTATATAAAAAAAGTCCTCGACAGCATTGACCAGCACCTGGGCCGCAAGCTTGTGGTTATAATCGTCTTCATAGGTGCCGTCTTTGTAGTACTGGTAGTCGCCTGAATACAGCAGCGATCCTGTTACCCTGCCCCCTTCGTAGGTGGCTCCCAGCGTGGGTTTGACATGTGTGATGAAGTCACCGCGGCCGCCCGCGCGTTCATCCACGTTGTCGTTATATTCGCCCCCCGCGCCGATACCTGCTTTCAGATCGATTTCCGCAGCCTGCGCACACAGCGGCAGGCTGAGCATCACAGCCACAAGGAGCCGGAAGAAATACTTCATGTTTCTTTCCGTTAGGGTTCAGGTTGCCTGACAGGTGCCGCAGAAGAAACCACCGCACACAGTATCCAGTTATGCCATCAAACCCTGTACCCCACTGCTCCGGCAAGGTCAATCGACCGATATCTAACAAGGCGGAAAATCAGGCTCAATCGCCGCCGAAAACCCGCCGAAACCATCCTTTGCGCCGTTCCGGCTTCTGCCGGTAAGGCTGTACCTGCGGTGCGGCCCCGCGCTGCATCCTTTCCGCGTGCAGCGACTCCACCCTGCCGGCCAGCACCGTCACGCGCTTTTCCAGTGCGCCCAGCCGTTCAGCCATATCCGCCAGCATGTCCGGCCCGCTTTTTTCATAACCGCGTTCCAGCACATCAAGCCGCTGTCCCAGATCCTGCAGCATCAGCATCATACGGCGGGCCACACTGGAAGCATCGCGCCGTACGGCAGTGCGCCGCTGCTGCTCTGCGGCGGGGGCAGGTGCCGACGTTTCATCCACGGGCCAGAACTGTCTTTCAAAATCCAGTTCCGCCAGCAGGTCCTGCAGCTCCGCAGAGTTTATGCTGCGCCGTCCGGCGGCATAGGCATCAAGCAGCACATAATCACACAAAATATTGACCAGTCGGGGTATGCCGCGGGTTGCCTCGTGCATCAGCCCGAAAACTCCCCCACCCCACTCCATGGCGTCGCGGTTGCCCGCCCGTTCCAGCCTGAAGAGCACATACTCGCGCAGCTCTTCCTGACTGAGCGGCGCAATGTGGCAATGCACCTGTATGCGCTGGCGCAACTGCACCAGTGCAGGTGAACGCAGCAGATCGCGCAGTTCCGGCTGTCCCACCAGAATTATCTGCAGCAGTTTGGCGCTGTCCGTTTCCAGATTGGACAGCATGCGCACTTCTTCCAGCAGTTCCTGACTCAGGTTCTGGGCCTCGTCTATGACCAGAACAGCCCGCCGTCCCGCCGCATACTGATCTATGAGAAAATCATTCAGATCACGCAGCATGACCATCTTGTCGCGGCCCGCCGTTTCCAGTCCGAAGTCATCATTGATCATGGCCACGAGCTGGGTTGAATCCACCCGCGTGTTAAACACCTTGGACAAAACCATGCGGCCCAGATCACGCTTGAGCATCTCCCGGATGAGCGTGGTCTTGCCCGACCCGACCTCGCCGGTCAGCAGTATGAAGCCTGAACGTTCACTGAGCCCGTATTCAAAATACGCCAGCGCCTTGCGGTGGGCTTTGCTGGGGTACAGAAAGTCAGGATCGGGCAGCAGCTCGAAAGGCTTTGTCCGCAGATGAAAAAACTCGTTGTACACTGTGTCTCCGTTGTTGCGGCACGATGCGGCTATGCGCCGGAACCGTAACCGCCATACCCGTAGCCGTAGCCGTAACGGCCTCTTCTGCCCCCGCCGCTGCGTGCATTGTTGTACACAACCCCCAGCATGGTGGCACCTTCCAGCGCTTCCAGCGACTCCCGCAGGTCTTCCATGGTGGCCACATTTTCACGCACCACCATCACCACGCCGTCAACCACCCGGCTCAGCGAACGCGTTTCAGAAAACGGCAGCACCGGCGGCGTATCGATAATAAGATATCTGTCGGTGTAGCGGTGTTTCATCTGCAGCAGCAGATCCTGCATCATGGTGGAGGCAAAAAGCTCTCCGGGGTTGGGCACAGCCCTGCCCGCGGGCAGAAACGACAACCTGCCAAGACCGGTGGGCACCAGCGCCTCACCCACATCTGTACCGTCAAGCAGACAGTCCGTAAGGCCGGGAGTACGCGCCACACCCAGCAGTTCATGGCAGGTGGGCCCGCGCAAATCAGCGTCGATAAGCAGCACCGTGTGGTCAAATTCCTGTGCAAGACTGATGGCCAGATTGGCGGAGGTAAGGCTTTTGCCTTCGCGCGAAAGGGCGCTTGTGACCATCAGCATGTTCTGAAAACCGCTGCGCTTGGTCAGTTTGACCAGCCGTTCCTTGAGCTTTCTGTATTCTTCGCTCAGACCGGACTGCATGGCAGTGGCGGTGACAAGCTTGGGGCTGAGCCGCACCTGCCGGGCTGCCGCAACACGCGGCGCCGGCAACGGACCGGCAGGCCCGCCTGAATCTTCAGCGGGAGTATGCGGCACTCCGGACGGAGCACCTCCGCCTCCGGCAGGGCGTGGCGGCGTATCTTCCGCGTTATGTTCTTTATCCTTACGCGCCCTTGCGAGCGCCTGTTCAATTCTGCTCATATAAATACTCTCCGGAAAAACCGGTTATATACCTGCAGGTTGTGTACCGCACCACCGCACCGCAAAAAGGTCTGCAAACGATGCCGGCCATGCGGCCTTAAAACCAGCTTTTTACGGTAAAGACCGCACCAGCGATAAAGTTTTCCATAAAACGCAGCTGCAGAAATTCCGCCGCGGCAACGGCAACCACGCCACCGCACAACAGAACACCGCACGCCGTCACAGCGGCACGACGCCTGAAAATACGCCGCTCCTCCGCTACATCTGAAATACTGGGCACCACCGCCATCACATGAAACCCCAGTCTGCGCAGGTCTTCAACCGAACGCACCCGCGGATTCAGCAGGTCGAACAGAAAAAGCACCCCGAATGCTCCGCCCAGACCGGCAGCCATGCCCGCCAGCAGTATGAGCCAGCGCTTGGGGCTGACCGGTACCGAAGGCAGCACGGCCGGATCAATAATGCGGAAACTCACCGCCTTGTCCTGCAGCTCCATTTGCTTTGAAACCTCGGACTGTCCGTAGCGCCCCACAAGCTGTTCATAAATAAGAGATTCCTTGCGCTTGCGGTTTTCAAGATCGGCAAGTTCCGTCGCTACCGAAGGAATTTCGCGCAGCAACCGCTCGTTGTCCGCTATTTTAGAAACAAGCTGTGCTTCCTGCTGTTCCACGGCGCTCAGCTCAACCTTGATACGCTGATACTCGGAAGTTCCGTAGATTATCTTGCGTTCTTCTTCCCCCTTGCGGGCCACTTCACGCCGGAGTCCTTCTATCTCCTGTTTTGTCCTGATGACAGCGGGATGTTTTTCCGTGTAGCTGACAAGCATGGCGGCAAGCTGCGCCTCCAGCGTTTCCAGCCTGTTGCGCAGCGGCGTATTGCGCAGCATGACACCGCGCTGCGCCAGCAGATCTGTCTTGCGGATACGCAATGCCTGCAATTCTTCCTGCGCCATCTGAATTTCACGCCGCAGTGCCGGTTCACTCATATTCAGAATCTGGCCGCGGCTGGCTTTAAAGCTGTCTATCTCCGCCTGCACGGCTTCTATGCGCTTGCGGAAAACCTCTATCTGGTCTGCAAGAAAACGGGTGGCTTCAAAAGATTCCTCGCGCTTGTCGGAGGTGCTCTGTTCTATGTAATGGCGGGTCAGGGTGTTGACAAAATCACGCGCCAGCACAGGATTGCTGCTCTCGTACGAAATAAAAAAAAGACCGCGTTTTTCGTCCAGCCCCACACTAACCTTTCTGCGCACGGAGGTTATGCGCTCCTCCAGCGCAGGTCCACTCAGGCCAAGGTCCATGTCCAGTTCTTTCATCACCGAAAGCAGTGAAGAGCGGCTGAGCAGCGACACATTGAGAATACGGATTTTAGCGCCCATGGAAGGCGTTATGGCGATACCGCGCACCAGATCATTTATGACGTTCTGCTCAATGGCCACAGTGCTTTTGGCCTGATATATCTTGGGCAGCGAATACGCGAGCCCGAGAGCCGCCAGCATAACCACGGCGGCCATCAGCCAGAAGGCCAGAGCATGCTCCCAGAGCAACCGTATATAACGCAGTATGTCGAGGCCGCCACCGGCCTCGACATCATCCAGCATTGTGTTCATGAAGACCCCGCGAATCCGCTAGAAAAAGCTCTTTTTCACTATTACGTAGTCACCCGGCTGCAATTCCAGATTCTGGGTCAGGTCGCCGTCGTTCACCAGATCGCCGCCGCGCACGGCAATGGATTTTTTTTCCACCCCGTCATGCCGTACTATCACTGTATTGTTCCTGTCGGCAAATTTGTTGAAACTGCCTGCCTCAAGCAGCGCTTCAAGCACGCTCAGCCCGTCGTGGTGAGGAATGGCCATGGGGTTGTTCACCGCGCCCATTACAAAAACATTGCGGTCGGCACGGTACGGAATGAAGATTCTGTCCCCCGGCTGCAAAGCCACATCGTTTTCCGTTTCGCCTTTTACAAACAGGCCGGTAAAACCGGAGACTATTCTGCGCCCCTGACGGGAAAGGTAGGCATTGTCAAAGTCTGCCGTATCTCCCGGAGACAGCTGCGCCAGCAGCTCCAGCAGGGTGGTGCTGCGTTCCAGCGGCACCACGGCCGCCTGCACCCCCGCACCGTGCACCGTGACCGAATTGTTGCGCACCTGTGTCACGCTTACGGTTACAATGGGGTTGCGTACCAGTTCGGCAAGCTTGCGCGACAGTTCTGTGGTCAGCTGCTGAGGCGTTTTGCCCTGCGCCATAACCTCACCCACGCCGGGCACGGTTATCATGCCGTCCGGCCGGACTGCTATGGCCACATTAAGCTCCTGCTCGCCCCACACGTTGACAAGCAGCCCGTCGCCGCTGCCGATGACGTATTCACCGTCCGCGGCCTGCGCCGCTACGGCGCCAAAAAGCAGCACAACAACCAACAACAGCAGTACCTTTTTCACTAGCGGCCTCCCTTGCGGAAAAGAACAACACCCACGGTATCGAGCATGATACGTAAATCAAAGAGAATAGAATAGTTTTTTATGTAGTACAGGTCATAGCGCAACTTTTCTATGGCGTCTTCCTCGCTGGCGCCATAGGGGTAGCGCACCTGCGCCCAGCCGGTGACGCCGGGCTTCATGTAATGCCGCTCGGAATAAAACGGTATCTGCCGGCGCAGTGTTCTGACAAATTCCGGTCTTTCCGGACGAGGTCCCACCAGACTCATCTCACCGCGGATCACGTTGATAAGCTGTGGAATTTCATCTATGCGGCTGCGCCGCAGAAAGTTGCCCAGCCTTGTCACCCGCGGGTCGTTGACCTTGGCCCATACGGCTCCTGTCTTTTCTTCCGCGTCGCAGCGCATGGAGCGGAATTTGAAAATGACAAACTCACTGTCTCCGGCCCCCACACGAACCTGCCGGAAAAACACAGGCCCGGGTGAGTCAAGCTTGATAAGCAGCGCCATCAGCGGAAAAAAAGGAGCGGTCAGCAACAGGCCCAGCGAAGAAAACACCACATCCATCACACGCTTGCCCAGCCTGCGCCACGCTGAAATCCTGAACCCCTGCGAAAAAATGAACCAGCTGGGGGTAATATTCTCTATGTAGAGCTTTTTATTGGCTTCTTCATAAAAACTGGCTGCGTCCACCACCTCGATACCATTCATACGGCAGCGCAGCACTTCGTCGAGAGGAAAAGCTCCCCTGCGTTCCGTCAGTGACACAACCATCTTACGCACTTTATTTTTGCGCGCATATTCAAGCAGGCTCAGGCCGTCCAGCGTATCGGCAAGTTCCCCGCCGTTGGCCGAACATTCCACAAAACCTTTCAGGCGATAACGCCCCCTGCTTTCCAGCACCAGCGTACGCATGGCGTCGGCCAGCTCGCCGTTGCCCACAATCAGCACGCCGGGAGCAAGTACAGGAATAAACTCCCAGTAACGGCGAATCATTGTACCTCCGCAACGGAACAGGGCAAACCAGCCCATTACTGCAACCGCCAGCCCTTCCTGCCGTTCAAACAGACCACTGCCCATGCGCAGTCCCAGAATTACCAGTGACGCCAGCAAAAGCGCCGCCGCAGTGATTCTGATAACCGCGCGGCTGTTGTTGCCGTGGCCGGAATCCAGCCTTTCGACAATCAGCGTGCATGCCAGAATCACCAGTGCCAGCAGGGCTGCGTCCGATAACGGCGGCAGTCCGGCAAGCCCTCCGTGGCCCAGTGCAGGCATGGCAGCCAGCAGCAGGGCCAGAAGCAGCCACAGGGTATCCTGAACCAGCGTGGAAAATGTACTGACGGTCATATCCCCCTCCGTATGGTCTTACCCGCCCAGTTTTTTGAGCAGCTTCCGGGCTTCCCCTGCCTCGGAAAACTCGCTGCCCTGCAGAGCGGTGCTGACTTCTTTCAATGCTGCGCCCTTTTCGCCCGCGGCCGCAAGAGCCTGAGCGTAATGATAGCGGATGGACTGATCATCGGGCAGCAGCGCACTGGCGCGTCTGAGCACGCGCACAGCCTCGGCGGGGCGTCCCGCCGCAGTCAGGCACAGGCCCAGTGTATCCATGATCTGCGGCGAATCGGGCTGACGCACATATGCCGTCAGCGCCAGCTGCAGCGCCCTTCTGAGGGTTGCTTCGTCACGGACGTAGATCATGGCAAGATTATTCATGACTGCGGCGTCATCCGGCACACGCTGCAGAATCTCTTCATAGGCGGCTGCGGCTTCGTCCAGCCGGCCGCGCTGGTGTGCCAGCTCCGCTGCGGCCACCTTTGCCGGTACAAAATCCGGTGCGGCCTTAAGGCAGGTGCGTATGTAGGCTTCGGCTTTATCTATGTTATCCATGCGCCTTGCCACCGATGCCTGGGCGATAAGCAGTTGCGGAGCCTGAAATTTTCTGTAGGCCTCTTCCAGCCGGGCAAGGGCTGCTGCAGGATCGCCCATGCGTTCCATGGTGGCGGCCTCCTGCAGTGCCCCCTCGGGGCTTGATGCCTCAAGATCGCTCAGCTTGCGGGCCTGTTCCAGCGCCTTCTGATAGTCACGCTTGAGTGTATGCACCGCAAAAATCCCGCGCGCAGCAGCCACAGGATCCTTGGCGGCATAAGCTTCGTAAAGGGCCAGCGCTTCGTCCGTCCGGCCCTGCCCTGTCAGAAAGCCCGTAAGCATGGAAAGGTCGCGCAGACTGCCGGACGCGGCATACGCATCCTGCAGCAGCTGACGGGCCTTATCCGTCTCGCCCCTGCTCATCAGACGGCTGACGGTGGCGGGCAGAGCGCTGGGTTCATCCAGCTCGCGCGCCCTGTCCAGACGTGCACCGGCCTTTTGCGCATCTCCTGTCAGATCCAGCAGCACGGCGGAAACCACCAGAAAACGGCCGTCGTCCGGATGCCGCTGCAGATAGCGCTCCAGCTGCTCCAGCGCACCGGCTTCATCGCCTGCGGCAGCGCGGATACGGCTGGCAGTCATGTAACTGTCCCGCAGATCAGGATCGGCCTGCTGCGCTTTTTCCAGCGCCTCCAGCGCCTTGGCATCGTCCCTGCGCAGCTGGTACATGCCGGCTATGTAATTCCACAGCACGGCATCTCTGGGCGTGCCGTTCATGCCTTCGGTCAGCACCTTTTCGGCCTCATCAAAGCGGCCCCGGCCCATATTGAACTGAAAAAGAGCCACCCGGGCCTGTATGTTGCCGGGAGAAGCGCTCACAGCGCTGTTCAGATCACTTTCTGCAAGATCAAACCGGCCGCTGCTGATATTGATGTAGCTTTTCTGCAGATGAGCTTCGGCCATGGCGGGAGCAAGACTGGTGACCACATCCAGTTCTCTGGCGGCCAGTTCCATGTCACCCCTTGCCATGGCGGCCGAGGCCAGCAGAAAATGTCCCCACGGGTAGTCGGGGTGCATCTCTACAAGACGGCGGGCTTCTGCCTGTGCATCTTCAATTCTGTTCTGGCGCAGCAGCGTGGCGGCCACCATACGGCGGGCCTCCGCGTGCTGGGGCTGTTTGTCAAGCACAACGCGGAACTGGCTGAGCGCGGTTTCCAGATCGCCCAGCCCGACCTGCGCCAGCCCCAAACGGAAAAAAGCGTCCAGCGTGGGGCGTGCCGATACACTGCGCTGAAAAGCACGGGCTGCCGCCTCGTAATCCTTGTCGGCATAGGCAAGCATGCCTTCCAGCATGAGCACCAGCGCATCATCACCGAACCGGGTGCGCATGGCCGCCGTCGTCTGACGGGCCGCATCCAGATTACCGGTTTTCATTTCCTGCGCGCCGATCATGTAGCGGGCATATTTATCGTCGGGGTACTGTTCGGAAAGTGTCCGGTAAGCAGCAGTTATGGCGGCATCATCACCGCTGTAGCGTGTAAGTTCCGCGGCAAGCAGCAACGAATCGTGATCTGCAGGGCTGATGGCAAGGGCCTCGCCCACCATGGTGCGCGCCTCATCCACTCTGCCGGTGGAAGCATACAGCCGGGCAAGGGCAAGGCGGGACGAAATTCTTCTGGGTTCCAGCTGCAGCGCCGAACGCAAAGCATCTTCGGCCCCGGGGGCATTGCCGCCCATGGCAAGCGCGATTCCTTTCAGTTCTTCGGTTTCAGCGCTGCGGCCTTTCAGCCCTTCATACGCATTCACGTGCTCGATGGTGTCGCGGCTTTTGCGCAGCTGCGTATACAGGCGGGCAAGGGCAAGGCGCAGTTCCGGATCGGATGCATTCTGCCGCAGACACTTCTGAAAGGCGGTTTCGGCCTGATCAAGCTTTCCTTCGGCCGCATAAGCCTGCCCGAGAGCCAGACGGGCCTCGTACAGCTGGGGTTCTTTTTCAAGGGCACTCTTAAAGAAGACAATGGCGCCGGACGAATTGCCCTGCTCCATGAGTTTGCGGCCTTCAGCCAGAAAATCTTCGCTGGTTTCGCCGGAACAACCGGCAGCAAGAAGAGACAGAACAAGAGCAAGAGCGGCAAGAAGACGCATAACCACAGAGAACTGCATTGATTCCCCCCTTGGACGGTATCAGAAAAGCCGCAACGCCTGTGCGCTGCATAATGAAATAACAAAAATCAATGATAGCCAAAACCGTGCCACAGCATAACCGACCTGCGCGGCCCCCCGCCGGTACAGTGCCCGGACGGTCGTCCCGTGTTGTCCGGCTTTACCGGACAGTGTCGCTGATCCGGAAAAACAAGACAAGTCCGGAAAAACAAGACAGCAGCAACAGCCGATGAAACGAATAATTATGTTGCCTGCTCTTTGCCATGGCGCTTAGAATGCGACTGATACACCAATATGTGCGTCATGTCAACACCGATGCACGTTTTTTGCTTGCCAAATCTGATAATCACCGGAAACACATCAGAATGATTACACGCATAGCCTTCCGAAACCTTTTCCACGACAGGGTGCGCCTTATGGTCACACTGACAGGCATTGTCTTTGCCGTGGTGCTCGTCACGGTGCAGGCGGGCCTGTTTCTGGGCTTTGTGACCACCATTTCCGGCGTGGTGGACAACAGCGGCGCAGACATATGGGTGACCTCAAAGGGCGTGAAGACATTTGATATAGCCATGCCCATGCCCGAGTCAAAGCTGCAGGAAGTTCTTGCGGTGCCGGGTGTGGCCGAAGCAGGAAGGATGGTTGTGGATTTTTCTTTCTGGAAAAAACCCGGCGGCGGTCAGGAATCCATAGAAATTGTGGCCTATGACACGCACACAGGGCTGGGCGCACCATGGAATCTTGTACGCGGCGACACCTCGCGTCTGGAAGCGGATGATGCGGTCATCATGGACACGCTGTATCTTGGCAAGCTGGGCATCACGTCCATGGGGCAGGAAGTTGAAATAGCGGACAGCCGTGCCCGAGTCATGGGGTTCACACAGGGTATCCGCTCGTTCACCACTTCGCCCTATATTTTTACGGCCTACAGCAACGGGCACAGGTACTCGCGCTTTGCTCCCGGACAGATAACCTATGTGCTGGCACGCGCGGAACAAGGCGTTTTGCCGCAGGATCTGGCCCTTGCCGTGGCGCAGCACGTCAGCAATGTGGACGTGTTCACCACCGGTCAGTTCAGCCGCACCACCCGTGAATACTGGATGCTGAGCACCGGCGCCGGTGCCGCGCTGGTGGTTGCCGCTTTTCTGGGGCTTGTGGTGGGCATGGTTGTGGTGGCCCAGACGTTGTACGCCACAACCATGGATCATCTGCCCGAATTTGCCACGCTGAAAGCCATGGGGGCGCCTGACGGATATATATTAAGGATACTGCTGGTACAGGCGCTCATAAGCGCGGTGCTGGGCTATGCGCTGGGTATGAGCGTCTGCCTTGTCATCGTCACTGCCACGGCCGTCAGCGATGTTTCCATTCTGCTGCCGTGGCAGCTGGCTACCGGCATGTTTGTCATGACTCTGTTCATGTGCGTCAGTGCTTCTGTCATATCCATACGCAAAGTTCTGCATATCGACCCTGCCGTGGTGTTCAAGGGCCGCTAGTGCACAAAAGAGGTTTTTTTCATGTCTGATGTGGCCATCACCATACGCAATGTTTCAAAAGCGTTCGGTTCCGGCGCGGGCAGACAGTACGCGCTGCGTGACGTGTCGCTGGATATCCGCCACGGCGAGATACTGATGCTGATGGGCCCTTCGGGCAGCGGCAAAACCACGCTGCTTTCCATAATGGGCGGCATTCTGGCGCCCACAGCGGGCGATATAACCGTGGACGGTGTTTCCATTGCGGCCATGAGCCGCCGCCAGCTTGCGCAGGTACGGCTGGCCAGCATCGGGTTCATTTTTCAGGAATACAATCTTTTTCCCACACTGGACTGCATGGGTAATCTGCTGGTTGCTCTCGACCTGCGGGGCATACGCGGCGCAACTGCAAAAAAAACAGCCATGGACCGCCTGACCGATGTGGGCATGGCAGACAAGGCCCGCGAATATCCTGCAAAGCTGAGCGGCGGGCAGAAGCAGCGGCTGGCCATAGCCCGCGCTCTTTCCGGCAATCCGCGTGTTCTGCTGGCCGATGAACCCACAGCGGCGCTTGATTCGGAAAACGGCCTGCGCATAATGGCCCTGCTGCAGGCTCTGGCCCGCGAACACGGACGCGCCGTTGTCATTGTGACGCACGACAACCGCATTACCGGCTTTGCAGACAGAGTGGTACGCATAGAAGACGGCAGGCTGCATCCGGACAGCGCTGCGGAGGAAACAGCATGAAGCAGCTGGCAGTTATTGTCCTGTTGCTCGCCCTCGCGGGGGGAGCTTACTACGTTCTCAGGCAGGAGCTTGAAAAAAATCCCGCCGTGCTGCTGGATTCCAGTCCGGCAGCCGAGCAGGTTGAAATGCGCCCCGCGCGCATGGCCGTGGCTCCCGGTGTTGTGGAACCGGTGTCGGAAGAACGCAGGCTGGGATTTGAAGTAAACGGCGTGGTGCATGAAGTAATGGTAACCGAAGGGCAGCCCGTGACACAGGGGGCACTGCTGGCCACACTGCGCGACGAAGAACAGCGGGCCGCGCTGGCCGCTGCCGAAGCCGAAGCCGCCGCCGCACAGGCAGAGTATGACAAACTGATCCGCGGAGCCCGGCCGGCTGAAAAGAGTGAAGCATGGGCCGCCGTGCGCAGCGCGCGTGCCATACGTGATCAGGCCCTGAAAGAAGCCAAACGCCGTGAGCAGCTTGCCGCGCAGAAACACATCGCACCGGAAGAAGCCGACAGGGCATGGAAGGATTACCGCGTGGCAGCCGAACAGTATGAAGAAGCCAGACAACGCTTTGTGCTGGTCGAAGACATGTTCCGCAAAGAAGACATCGCCAAAGCTTCCTTTCAGTTGCAGAGCGCCGCGGCGCGGGTGCGCGAAGCCGAAGCGGCTCTGGCCAAAACACGTTTGCGGGCACCGGTTTCCGGCACGGTGCTGCGTGTCAACCGCAAGGCCGGAGAGGTTTTTTCGCTTTTTTACGACAGCCCCGTCATTACCATAGGCAACATAGCAACTCTGAATGTGCGTGTGGAAGTGGATGAAAAAGACGTGGCCAGAGTACGCGCGGGACAGCCCGCCTATGTGGTGGCCGATGCATACGGCGACACACGTTTTGAAGGAACCGTCACCCGGGTGGAACTGGTGATGGGTAAAAAACATACCCGCACCGGCGACCCTGCCGAGCATATGGACAGGCGGGTGCGGGAAGTGCTTGTGACTCTGCGGGGAACCCCGCCGCTTGTCAGCGGTCTGCGGGTGGACGCCTACATCGACACCGGCACCACGCGCGCACAGGCCGCAGAAACAACCAGAGGAGCACAACACCCTTGACCCCGTCACACAACCGGCCCCGCACCGCCGGCGGCCTGCACGACATTCTGCCGCGGATACTGCCTTTTTGCTGTTACATGGTGTTCATAGCAGCGCGCGAGGTTTCTGTTCTTTTTTCCGGCATGTCGGACAAACTGACAGATACCGTTTCTTTTATATATCCTGTGCAAATAGCCATAGTGGTCGCAGCCCTGTGCTATGCCGTACCCCGCTGCCCCGAGCTTTCGCTGCGGGACGTGGGACTTTCGGGCAGCCGCGGACGCAATACACTGTTTTCCGCAGCCACCGGCGTCGCGGTCTTTGCCATATGGATTCATCTTGACCTGCCGTGGGCACGCATAGGAACCCCTGCGGGTTTTTCGCCCGACATCGCCGAACCGGGACTGCCCCGTAACGCCCTGCTGGCCGTGAGGCTGGCCGGAGCCACTCTGGTGGTGCCCGTGATGGAAGAATTGTTCTGGCGCTCGTTCCTCATACGCTATATCCGCAAACCCGACTTCACCAGCGTGCCTGCCGGTTCACTGCACTGGCCTTCTTTCTGCGCTGTGGCGTTACTTTTCGGTCTGGAGCATCATCTGGTTGTCGCCGGCATAATTGCAGGAATTGCTTACAATATCGTGCTGATACGCACCGGAAGCATTATGCAGTGCGTGCTTTCACATGCCGTTACCAACGGGATGCTCGGAGTGTGGGTCATACTTACCGGTTCATGGTCATTCTGGTAAACCGCCTGACAGGTGCGGTCGGCTTTTTTTACAGATAATCTATATCACGGACAAGGAGCATGTTTACAACCAGCTGATATTATGCAGCTTACCCATATGGCACACTCTCTGCATACAGATAACGGAAATTGTACATTATCAATGTTGTGGAGGAAGTCATGAAAAGGTTTGCCACTCTCTTTATTGCAGCTGGTCTTGTGCTGAGCATCACCGCCTCTGCCTTTGCAGGGAACGTTTTTGAAAGCATGAACAAGTACGACATCAAGTATAAAGGCTATGAAATAGCCTATCTGGGCGACAACCCCACCGGCCCGGGTACCATTCCGCTTGATTATGACACCGGCACCAATCTGGCCAATACGGGTCTGCCCGAGGGTCAGACCATCCGGCTGGCGGCGCTGCTGTACGCCACCTCCATCTGGAAAACGCCTATAGGTTCCAACATGGAAACCGACGTTTATAGCCACAGCAGCTCGACAGGCTCGTACACCGCAGTACTCACCGGGCTGACAGCTTCCGCCGTTGCTGACGAAAATAATGACGGCGTGTATGATTTTCTTTATTTCAGTGGCGGCACAGTAAGCTGGTACTTCAACGAAATGGATAACGCCAGTACACTGGTCAATGCACCTTACAGCGAATCTACTTTTGACCTGTTCACCAGAGGCGATAACTTCGTCAACTTCGATCTGGCTGATGCATACCAATATAACGGCGTCGGATACACCGGCAGAGTAAGCATTGCCGACACCAGCCAGATTACTGTTACATTCCAGGGTGAGACAGGTAACCCTATGTTCGATAACAACGCCCATTACGGCCCTGACGGCGTCGGATATGACATCCAGATCAAAGCAACGTTATCCAGAGGCACCAACGGCTGGACCTTTGCAGTGGACGATCCCGCAAAGACCACCGTAATCCCCGAGCCCGGTACTTTCGTACTGGTCGGCATAGGCCTGCTGCTGTCAGTATTCTTCATGCGCCGCCGTCAGGCATAATCCGCAACATTGCCCGCATACAAAAGCCCGCGTATTACGCGGGCTTTTTGTATGTCATACGCCCCGTTGCCTTTTGCGCCGCAACAAAAAAAGGCCGCTTAGGCAAGCGGCCTTCCGGATTTCAGACAAGACGGGGTCCGGCCCTGTCACACCAGCATGGAAGCCACATCTCTGCGAAACGTCCTGTAACGCACCCTGCGCGACTCTCCTGTCCGGAACATCATCAGGGGCAATGCCCCTTCGGGAATACCGAATGCTGCACGGGCTGTCCGGTCTGCCTCGCGCAGCAGGACAACATGCTGCGGGTCAAAGCGGCTTTCACCTTCCAGCCGCAGGCGAAGATTGAGCAGCGGCAATGCCGCAAGCGGCTGCAGGCCGTATCCCATGTATTCCAGTGCGCACCACAGCCGGTTAAAAACCGCACCGGCCCGCAGGTACTGTTCTTCCGTGGCTGCGGCAATGCTGATCATGCCCAGACCGCCACTGGCAATAACCGACCGCCTGCCGTGCAGCGGCACCATGCGCCCCGCACCCAGTATGTTGAGCAGCCGCATCACCCTCCATGGCTGCGTGAACTTCATAAACAGTTCACCTGCAACCCCTGCCTGCAGATTTTTAAGGGGCAAACCGTCACCGTGCGGTCCCTCATGCGGGCCGAACCGGATATGCTCCATCAGGTACTCATGCAGATCGCGCCGTTCCACCCGCGCTCTGTCGGCTTTATATACAGCAGCCGCCAGCCCTTTCATCAGTCCGCGGTCCGTCACCCATGATAACATGGCTTCGCCCGCAACCATGCGGTCCAGCCGCTGCCATACGGCCTGCGGCACAGGTTTTTTCTTGAACATCAGACGCGTGGTGCAACGCCGCCACATGGAAGATTCCGCCAGTTCGTACAGCGGCATGCCCACAGGCTCAAATTCGGCCACGCCCACACGGTCGGCTCCTTCGCCGTCCGGCAGCAGTGTAAGCTCCGTTTCCAGCCCTGCGGCCCCCGCCGCGTAGCGCATGTTTTCCAGCACTGCCCCGCAGGAAATCAGGGTAGCCGCCTGTGCCACGTTGAAAAACGAGGTATCGCGCTCTCTGTCGGCAAAAAGCTCTATGCGCCTGTCACCGATGCGGAAACGCCACGGTTGAGAATTATCACCTGACGGAGCCTGAACACCCGCCCTGACGATGTACTCCATGACGGAACGCGGCACCGGCTGCAAGGGTTTGCACACCGCCGGTGTGGCAGGCACCGCGGCTCCTTCCGGAGGAGGCGGGGTGAAAACAGCCCGCGCCAGTCTCAGCTTCAGCTTTTGCGGGAAGGAATCAAGTCCCTTTTTCAGCTTCCCGCGGTGATATTTGCCGGTAAAAGGATCAAACTGCGTGTATTCAGGCACGGCGCGGACGCCTTTTTTGCCCAGAACCAGCCGGACTGCCTCTGTGGTAGCCATACCGGCGCATACACGGCAGGCGATATCCAGCGAGGGACCGCGTCTTTCGCGCATATCCACAAAACGCCTGTCCAGATAACGAACATGGAGCGCACGGGGCGCAAGCCCCAGTGCAAACCGCAACAGCTTTTCCTGCATGTCCATGTCGTCCCTGATGTCGAAATACTTGATAAAGTCCATACCTCCGGGCATGAATACCAGCAGTGCGCACGAATACCCCATGGGCCCCGCTGTAATCACCGGAATACCTTTTTTGTATGCCCGCATGAACAGGGCGCAGCGTATGTCGAACGCAAAAAAGTCGATGCCGTCCACCACGACATCCACTCCGTCCAGAAAATCATCCAGATTATCCTCGGAAATACCGGAAGGAAATTTCCTGATATCCAGAAACGGATTCACCCCCATGGCATATTCCAGCATCACATCCAGCTTTGCCCTGCCAAAGGCCGAAACCGTGGCCCCGTACTGCCTGTTGACGTTCACAGGCGAAAATTCATCAAACTCCGCAATGGTGAATTTGCCGAATCCGGTACGCGCAAGAGTGACCAGATGCTCACCGCCCACCCCGCCCAGTCCTGCCACGGCAACGCGCGAATCAAGCAGTTTGCGCTGCTCGTCATACGTCAGCAACCCCAGATTGCGGCAGAAGGCCGTGTCGGTATAAGCATCGAAACGGTCCAGCTTGAGTTTTTCCAGTATATTCCCGGTCGTTCTTTCCGGGTCGAACGCCCCGACACCCCCCGGCAGGCTGAACAGTGCCTGATGGTAGTAGTTTTCAAAAACAGCGCGCTGCTTTTCTGTCAGGCTGTCCAGCACGTCGGGCCGGCGGCGCAGCAGATAGTACGCCGAGTACGGATCAATGGGGCGTTTCTTTTTCAGGTCGTCAGGAGAAGCCTGACTGGGAATGTTTTCCGGCAGCGTACCGGCTGCCTTTAAAAAGAAATGATGCAGGTCGGTTTCAAAGGCTTCCTCGGCGTAAGCAGCTTTCAGCTCGCTTTCTATATCCTTCATGCAGATGCGCAACGCCACTGCCGGCGCCCCCACTTTTTCATAAAAACGCTCTTCGGCGAACGGCTTGAACATGAAAAGGCTGGTATAAAAGCGCACATGCTTGGGATTGACCATGACAACAAGATTGGCTGCACCGGTCACCTGAGCATATTTGAGCAGCGCCTTGGCCAGAAAAACCATCATATTGGACCAGCGGCGCCGCCGCTGGGTGACCAGCGCTCCCACTTCCACAACCGGCCCGCTTTTGCGCAGCTCGTCAATTTTATCCTTGAAAACTGCGTCAATAGGCAGGCCGAAGTCTGCAGTATCCGGAATATACGTGACCGAACTGAGCACTTCATGAAAGCTTTTGAAAACGAATACCGCCGTTTGAGGGAGCATGCTCCATGCATTGAAAAGCAGACGCGAGGGATGCGGCGACGTATATCCCGACCGGACGTATTCATCATGAACTAGACTGAAAGCCCCTGTATATTCCTCGAGTGTCTCCGCAATTTTTATGGCAGGCCTGTCCAGATCGCCGAGTTTGCACTCCAGCAGCGATGAACGCTTGATACGTATTGTCCGCCTTCTATCTTTTCCTGACAGCATAAACGTTCTCCGGTCTGACGGTTGCACAGCCTGTCCGCTGAAAAATTTTTCACGCAGCTCCGGCCTGTTTGTGAAGAAAGCCGACAACACTATTCGCCCTTTCTGCGGCAACCCGAACAACATCCTGTATTGTCAGATCATACCATATTGGCACAATTGTCGCAGAGCTATAACAGGGCATTCATCTGAAATTATCATCAGCATCCGTTCCGGGGGCACCGTGAAAAAAAACTCTCCCTCACTTTCCGTCCGGTTAGACAGTGTCTCACTCGGGCTGCTGCAAAAGGTATCCGACAATGCCGGATGCTCCAGGGAGGATATGGCCGCAGATATCATCCGGTCCTACCTGCAACCCTACCAGCCGCCCGACCCCCGTTTTGACAAAAGCAGAAGAGTAAGCCCGCGCAAACCCGTACAAATAACCGGAGCCATCAACGTGCCGGGCGCAGTCAATGAGATCAACTACAAGCCGGTACAGGTCAAAGATATTTCGCTGGGCGGTCTGGGAGCCGAAGTGCCCTGCAGCAGCCATGAACTTTCCAAAGCGCTCCGCGCCATGACAGCGTTTGAAATTCTGTTTGCCCTGCCGGGCACGCAGGATCTGCTCGGCTTTGAATGCACGGTGGCCTATGTGCAGATAAACGGCATCTGCCGGTTCGGCGGCCGCTTTGTCACTCCGTCCAGACAGTCGCTCAACAAACTAATGGAGCTGCTGGCGGCTCCGTACCTCTCCATGCAGCCGCCGCCGGTATCCTGTCGGCAAAAGCAACACCTGTCGGGTTACCCTACAGATTCCTGAACCGTTCCGGCCCAATGCAGGCCGCAGCAGCGGGCTTTCATCCGCATGTATGCAGCCGCGCGCAATTCCGCCTGATTATTGTTACAATGTTCGTGCCGAACGGCTTTTTCAAACTCCGTTGCCGGCAGCAAGACAAAAAAAAGGCAGTCGCCGGACCGCCTCTGCAATACATCGCACACGCCACAGTCAGCGCCGCGCGGCCTGCGCGGCGCATCATTCACCCCAGTATCCCGTGTTTTCGGTAAAGCTCATACAGCCGGGCACGCGAAAGCCCCGACACCGCACAGGCTTTTTTTACATCATGCCCTGTGGCCGCTCTCAGCGCCCGCAGGTAATCACGTTCAAAACGCTCTGTGACCAGACGCCGCGCGTCGCGCAGCGACCCCATGGCCTCAAACTCTTCGAATGATGCCGGGCTGTGCTGCAAAGAAGTTTCATTGCAGCCGTGCCCGCCGGAACAGCCGGAAACGTCTGCAGGGGGTCTGTCGGCGGAAACGGCAGGCTCTGCCACCGGACGCACTGGCACCTGTACGGTTACGGCCTGCGCCGCCGGGGACATACTGCACGAGTTGTCACCCTGCGCCAGCCCGCGGCTGCTGTAATAGGAGCGCACAAGCCGCGCATGGAGCTGCGGGGGCAGGTGCTCCGTATGCAATACCTCGTCGTCCCACGCCATGGCAAAAGCGCTTTCTACCATATTGACCAGTTCGCGCACATTGCCAGGCCAGTGGTAGCCCCTCAATTTTTCAAGAAATTCACCGGAAAGACGTTTGCATGGTATTCCTGCCCGGCGGCACTGTTCCTTGATGACATGCCCGGCGATAAGCACAACGTCTTCGCCGCGGTCACGCAACGGGGGCAAGGTTATCTTCAGCGTGCGCAGCCTGTACAAAAGGTCACTGCGGAAAAGCCCCTGATCAACCATTTCCTGAAGATTACGGTTTGTCGCTGCAATCAGTCTGAAATCGCTTGAAATTTCATTTCCGCCCCCCACAGGACGGAACCTGCGTTCCTGCAGCACCCGCAAAAACTTTTTCTGCACACTCAGCGGCAGTTCGCCCACTTCATCCAGAAAAAGAGTGCCGCCGTCAGCCCGCTTCACCAGCCCCACCCGATTGCCGTCGGCACCGGTAAACGCTCCGCGCGAATACCCGAAAAGCAGACTTTCAACCAGCGTCTCAGGCAGCGAAGCGCAGTCCACGGTCACCAGCTGCCCGTCAACGCGGGGGCTCAGTTTATGGATGGCCTTGGCGAACAGCTCCTTGCCGGTACCTGTCTCGCCTTCCAGCAATACGCTCACATCCGACGCGCGCGAGCGCATGATAAGATTGTAACATGAAATGATGCGGGCAGATTCGCCCACGATGCCGAAACGCGCCGCAGTGCCTGCGCCGTTTCCGGAAAGAACGCTGTTCTGCCCCAGCCGCGTGAGCAAAGAACGGATTGCTGCGGGGGCATTCTGCTTTTCAAGATAATTAAGCGCGCCTTCCAGCAGGGCTATTTCGCCCAGCAGCGGGTCACCGCGCCCTGTAACCACCACAACTTCCGGCGCGGGAGCCAGCCGCCGGAACGAGGCGACGCTGTTATGACATTCCGCGGCCAGCCGGTCTTCAAGTATGACAAGATCGCAGGGCCGGAACCGGCACCTGTCAAGGCACTCCGTCACCGAACCGGCGATGGACAACGTGTGCCCTTCGGAAAGAAGCGTCCGCTCCATATTCCGTATAAAATCGGATTGCCTGTCCACAATCATGACGTTGGCCATAGTTTCCCCCTGAGAAACGGCAGCGGCATGAACCGAGGCAACCCGGCTGTCTGAAAGACCCGTGGCTTTCCGTCCCGCCTGAGGCGGGTTGGCTTGATTCTCGGCTTTGCGGGCATTTCCGCCTGCCCGCCAAACACACCGGCACCCAGATACCGGCGTACAAAACTTTCAGTGTCAGAAAATACGGACTTGCCCGCGCACGTCAATGAGGGCAATCCCGTATAACCGTGCCGCCATTATAACAGACCGCTTCGCAGACAGGCAACAGTCATGCTGATGCACAGGCCTTCCGGTGCCATGCAGTGTTTCTCATCCTTTCACATCACAGGAGAAACTCTTTTTCTAATCACAGCCTCCGCTGCATGGCGCTGCTGTTCCGGCAGACTGTTTTTTAGAAAAATATAATTCCGCGCCCTGCTCGCCGCTGTCTACCAGACGGGCAATCATGTCTCTGCTGATGGCAAAATCAGTGGTACGCACTCCAAGCGCCTCAATAAAAACGGTTCTGTTCCAGTCAGCCTCTGTCAGAAACGAACTGCACGAAACATCGGTCATGAATCCGATTATGGAACGCAGATACGCCCCGAAACCGTCAATGCCCGCTGCGCTGCGCATCTCTTTGCGCGCCTGTACTGCATCACGTGTTTCCACCATAAATCCGAGAGTCCGCGTATTGAACACCTCGCCGGGCACGCCGCCTCCTTCCGCCGCGGGCAGACCGTCCGCCGCTACGGGGGGCCGCGGCTGACCGCCCTTCACATAGCGCCACTGATCAAAAAGCGTGACCGGATAATTCCATGTAACGCTGCCGTCCACCAGCAAATCTCCGCTTCTGGCACGCATGGCGCGAAAAAACAGCGGAATGCCCATGGATATGCGTACAGCCTCCCACACCGGCATGTCAGGGGTTGCATCGGCATCAAACAGTTCGGACGCCTGCAGCGTAAGATTGGCCCCCACCACTGTAAGCTCGCGAAAACGGGCAGGCTCACCGGCAGCCAGCGCCCGCAGTTCGGAAAAAGTAAGCTGGCTGCTGCCGGTAAGCGCCTGCACATTGGACCGCACCCACCGGCTGAGCATATCTCCTTTAAACCAGCCGTATTCCGTAAGCAGCCTGCGGATATCGCCGCCCACCCAGCCGGAAGAATCCATAAACCGCCTGAAGGGGGTACGCAGCACGATATCTGCCATATCGGCCGGACTGGCCCCCAAAGCCAGAAAAGCTGCCGCCATGGCACCGGAAGATGCTCCCGCCACCCTTCTTACACCCTGCAGCAGACCCCGCCGCTCAAGCACTTTCAATGCTCCGGCGTAGGCAACGCCCTTTACGCCGCCTCCTTTAAACACAAGATTGGCATACACAGTGACGCTCCTTGCCGTGACAACGCAGGCCCTGTCGAAAAAACTTACACAGAATTCACTTCACCTGCAGCCGCCACAGAGCGTTCGACAAAGGCGTGCAGTCCGTTCAGGCTGTTCCATTCCGCCGTAAGCAGCCGCGCACCCACATGCGCTTTTTCTCCTGCGCTGCGGCGCACCACCTGACAATGCAGCAGCACAGGCCTGCCCCCGCCGGGCAGGCTGAACACAAGCTCGAACACCGCCCCCCGCTGCAAAAGGGCCGTCACGTCAGGCTCCTGTCCGTGCGGTTGCCCCACGGACAGCCATACACCGCCCAGAGAAACATCGTGCACGCCGGCTGCTGATGTGACCCCGCTGCCATTCATGCGTATGCTGCCTTTCAGCCCTACGGGGATGCGCGGGTGGCGGCGTCTGTCGGCGCTCATGCGCTCATCTTCGGCCGCAATTCTTTCACGCAGCGTGCGCACCATCCATACGGGAGTGCTCACGCCGTCTTTGCCGGCCAGCCGCTGCACCGCCCCCAGCAGGTCTTCAGGCAGATCCAGGCATACCCTGTGCATAACCGCCTCCGCTGTTACAGTCCGCTTATTTTCTAATAGCGTCTTCTGCCAATTTCATGCCAGTAGCTGAGTAACCATGACCAGTAAGAAATCACTCCGCGTACCGGCACCGCCGGTCGCCGGCGCTCCCTCTGTCGACAGCGGCGCTCCGTGCAGCGAAGCACTGAAGCACTTTCTCTGCGGTTCCCCTGCCGTTATTGTAACAGATAAAGGCAGCCCCTGCTGCGTGCTGCGCCCCGCCGACATACTGGCCGCCGTGGCAGACCGCGCCGGACTGCATACTCTGCCGGCCGGCAGTTTTTGCGGCGAAGCCGGACAACCGGAACTGCCTGCACAGCATGATTCCGTATCCGGCCCCGCGGCTGCCGACACGCCTGCGGGCTGCCCCGGCGAACATGCCGGACTGACAAACGGCACCGCGGGGCTGCTGCTGGCCGATGTGGTGCCCGTGCTCAACATGGCATACGAACCGCTGCATCCCGATGAACCGCTGCTTAACGCCATGGAAGCACTTGCGGAATGTGAAAACAGTGTTGTTCTGGTACTGGACGGCAAAGGCACGCCCGCGCTGCTGGAACGCGGCGACGTGGCGGCCCTGATGGACTGTTCGGATGATCCGTGGTCCACGCCGCTCGGCAGCTGCGCCAGAGGCAACGTGCTTTCCCTGCCTTCCGCCACCGGCGTGCAGGCGGCCTTGAACCGGCTGGAAAATTCGCCCTACAGCCATGTGCTGGTGACAGACGACAGACAGGAACCGGCAGGACTGATGAGCGCGAGAGAACTGCGTCATGCCGCGGCCATACGCGACGCACAGGCAGTGCACAATCTGCTGGACTGGCAACGCATACAGCTGAATCAGGAACTGCGCGAACACTCACAGCGCCTTGCCCAGCTTGAAAATTATCTGTCCGCACACCTGCGCACGGGCATCATCGGTATTTCTCCGCAGGGGCGCATCCTTTTCTGCAGCGGGCCCGCGCTGGACATTCTGCATGCCATCACCCCCGTAAACCCCACGGGAAAAGAACTGCATGTGCTGGCCCTCAGTATCGACTTTTTCCGGAAGGTACAGCAGGCCCTTGCCGGATGCGACGCGTCTTCGCTGTGCACGTTCAGTTACACGTTACCGCATCCGGAACAGAACATCATCCACTGCACCCTTTCTCACCTTGCGGAGAACGGACAACCGCTGGGGCAGGCGCTCACCATGCGCGAAGCACCTGACTCCTCCGACCACCTTTCGCTGGAACAGCAGGCGTTTTACGATGCCCTGACCGGCCTGCCCAACAGGCACCTTTTTGCGGAACGGGTTTCTCAGGAAATGCGGCGCAGCAGGCGTGACGGTCTGCGCTTTGCACTGGCGTTTCTTGATCTTGATAACTTTAAAGAGATTAATGACACCTACGGCCACCTGCTGGGTGACAGTCTGCTGCAGGAGGTGGCGCGCAGGCTGCAGCGGGGTATCCGGGCTTCTGACACCGTGGCCCGGTTCGGCGGCGATGAATTTCTGGCTCTGCTGCCGGAAACAGCTCCCGGAACGCCTACACTCAACGTGCTGGAAAAACTGCGCAACAGTCTGGACAGGCCCCTTGTACTGGACGGGCACGAACTGACCCTGTGCTGCAGCATAGGTGTGGCGCATTACCCCGACGATGCGTCCAGTGTATCCGGGCTGATTAACACGGCAGACAAAAACATGTATAAAGACAAAGCCGCGCGCAGGCTTACCGGCTGCCGCCTGACATCCGACGGACAGTGACCCGCCGTTGCCCGTCCGCATTCAGCGGGTCGGGCACTGCAGTCCGGGCACCGACCCGTTGCCGCCCAGCTGCCGTGCGGCATGCAGGCGGGCAACGGCTTCCTGCTCCAGCCCTTCGCTAGAATGTTCCGTCATGGGCAGCGCGGTGGCTGTTCCGGACGAAACCGTCACATACATCCCCGTGCCTGAACGCGGGTTGAGAATACCCGCTTTTTCCAGCTCGTACCGCATGCGGCAGACAACCACAGCCGCACCGTCCGCCGCTGTATCCGGCAGAATAAGGGCAAATTCTGGCCCGCCCAGATGCGCGCAGACATCCATGGGGCGACGGCACGCCCCGCCCAGCACACGGGCCAGCTTATGCAGGCATTCCGCGGCACGGGCACTGCCCTTGGTTTCAAGCAGTTCCGGGTAATAATCCATACAAACCGCCACCAGCGACACAGGCACATTGTTTCTCCGGCCGTAAGCCCATGCCTTCTGCAACAGCACTGCATACAGTCTTTTGTTGGGCAGCCCTGTTTCATGCTCCACAGCAGCGGCTGCTTCCATGATGCCGCGCTGCCTGCAGGCTTCTTCTTCCGCACAGCGCAACCGTTCAGCCAGCCCGGCTTCGTGATGCAGGGCGGCGTCCAGCCTGCGGGCCAGTTCTCTGCGTTCCGCGGCGTAGCGGTATGCAAGCCATCCGGCGTATGCCGCCCCCGAAGCCGTAAACGCCAGCCCCAGCGGCAGCACCGCCGTCAGACCGCCCGCAAAGGCCGCCGCCTGTCCGGCTTCTGAAAGCAGCCAGACCGCCGTCATGACCGGCACCGGCGCAAACCGGCAGCACACCCGCCGCCCGCTGCGGGGCCGTCCTGTGGTTCCAGCGGACAAGTATCCCATACCTGTTTCTCCTACCTGCTATCCCCCTGCGGCGGTCATGGCTGACCGGCACCTGCACCGTCTGTATCACCATTTATCTATGCAATCATGATGCCGTGCGGCTAACCGGCAGCGTACCGCGGTGCCCGTGTCAGCGCATGCCGCCTGATGCCGGCAGCACACCGGTGCATCACCCTGTCTGTGCGTCCGGCACCGCTTTTCCGGCCCTTTATGCTTTTTTTAACAAAAATAATCACAGCCCGCGAAGCGACATGCTAGCGTCAGTACTGATTCCATCAACGCCGCCCCGCAGGGGGCGCAAACAAGGAGAAACGCCATGAGCACATGCGGCTGTCATGCACTGCCTTTCAGCGGGCTGGGCATCAGCCTGCGGGCTGTCAAAGCCAGAGCTGCCATACTGCGGACGCAGTTGTGCGTCACCGTGGCACCGCGGCACACAGCCTCACGTTATCTGCCCCTGCCTGCAATCTGGGGGTTTCAACTGCATATGCTGTACAGCCGCGAACCACGCGGCCGCTAACCCTGCATGCATCAAAGGAGATTACCATGCACATCAGCCGGCGTAGTTTTATAAAGGCCACCGCGGCAAGCGGCATCGCTGCCGCATTCGGCGGACTGGGTCTGTCGCTTGTTCCCTCCGTATCACAGGCAAAGCTGCTGCCCCTGCGCTGGGCAAAACAGACCACCTCGGTCTGCTGTTTCTGTGCCGTGGGATGCGGACTGCTGGTACACACCGACAAAACATCGCACCGCGCCGTAAACGTGGAAGGCAACCCCGACCACCCCGTCAACGAAGGTTCACTCTGCTCCAAAGGGGCCTCTATCTATCAGGTGGCCGAAAATGCTGAACGCCCCGCAACGCCCATGTACCGCGCTCCCTACAGTGACGCGTGGCAGCCTGTCTCTTGGGACTGGGCACTGACCGAAATTGCCAGACGCATAAAAAAAGACCGTGATGCTTCCTTCCGCTTTCAGAATGACATGGGGCTGACAGTGAACCGCTGCGACGGTATCGCCTCTGTAGGCTCGGCGGCGCTGGATAACGAAGAATGCTGGGTGTTCCAGTCCATCCTGCGCGCGCTGGGACTTGTCTGGATAGAACATCAGGCACGCATCTGCCACAGCTCCACGGTTCCTGCACTGGCGGAATCTTTCGGGCGGGGCGCCATGACCAACCACTGGAACGATATACAGCACAGTGACTGCGTGCTGGTGATGGGCAGCAATGCGGCGGAAAACCATCCCATATCATTCAAATGGGTGCTGCGTGCCATGGAAAAAGGGGCAAAGCTTATCAGCATCGACCCGCGCTTCACCCGCACATCGGCCAAGGCCGACCTGTATGTGCAGATACGCGCCGGTACCGACATCGCCGTGCTGGGCGGGCTTATCAACTACATCATCGAAAACGACCTGATCCAGCGCGACTATGTGGTCAGCCACACCAACGCGCCGTTCCTCGTGTCCGATTCGTTCTCTTTCAAGGACGGGCTGTTCAGCGGATACAAGGCAGGCAGCAAGGACAGCCATTATCAGGGGCGCTACAACAAGTCCCTGTGGGATTTTGCCAAGGACGAAAACGGGCTGCCGCTGAAAGATGAAACCCTGGCGCACCCGCGCTGCGTATACCAGCTGCTCAAAAAACACTACTCGCGCTATGACATAGACACAGTGGTCAGCGTGAGCGGCGCGGACAAGCAGGGCCTGCTGGAATTTTACCGCCAGTATGCCGCCACCGGCAAGCCGGACAAGGCAGGCACCATAATGTACGCCATGGGCTGGACACAGCACACGGTGGGCACCCAGTACATACGCACCATGGCCATGGTGCAGCTGCTGCTGGGCAACATCGGCGTGGCCGGAGGCGGAGTGAACGCCCTGCGCGGCGAATCGAACGTGCAGGGATCCACGGACCACGCGCTGCTCTGGCAGAGCCTGCCCGGTTACCTTGCCGTGCCCGACGCCACCCATACATCATACAAAAAGCATCTTGAAATAAAAACCGCCCCCCATCTGGCAGCGGCCAAAGATCCCAAAAGCGCCGCATGGTGGCAGTATTACCCCAAATACATGGCCAGCTTTCTCAAATCCATGTATCCGCAGGCAGAGCTTGCCGATGCATATAACTGGCTGCCCAAGGCCGATCAGGGAAAAACCTACACATGGCTCGAGCTGTTTGACGCCATGCACGACGGCGAATTCAAGGGGTTCTTCGCCTGGGGACAGAACCCCGCCTGTTCCGGCGCCCACGCCGGAAAAAACCGCGAAGCCATGGCGAAACTGGACTGGATGGTCAACGTCAATATTTTTGACAATGAAACAGGCTCGTTCTGGCGCGGTCCGGGCATGCAGCCCGAAAAGATCAAGACGGAAGTGTTCTTTCTGCCCTGCTGTGTATCCATAGAAAAAGAAGGCTCCATCACCAACTCGGGCCGGTGGATGCAGTGGCGCTATGCAGGCCCCGACCCGAGAGGCGCCGCCAGATCCGACGGGCATATAATGGTTGAACTGATGGAGAAAGTCCGCGCTGTGTACGCAGAAGAAGGCGGTACCTTCACCGCGCCCATCGAAGCGCTTTCGCTGGATATGTGGCGTGACCAAAAAGGCTACAACCCGCATAACGTGGCCAGACTCATCAACGGCACATTCCTGCGGGACGTGACCATCAAGGGCACTACCTACAAAAAAGGCCAGCAGGTGCCCAGTTTTGCGCTGCTGCAGGACGACGGCTCGACCTGCTCCGGCAACTGGCTGTACTGCGCTTCGTACACCGATGAAGGCAACATGGGCGAACGCCAGAGCAGGCAGCAGAGCCCGGAACAGGAAAAGCTCGGCCTTTTCCCCAACTGGACATGGTGCTGGCCGCTCAACAGGCGCATACTGTACAACCGCGCTTCCTGCGACCTGACCGGCAAGCCCTATAACCCGCAGATGCCCGTCATCAGCTGGACAGGCGAAAAATGGACAGGCGACGTACCCGACGGCGGCTGGAAACCCGGAGAAAAATACTCGTTCATCATGAAGCCGCACGGCCACGGACGCATCTACGGCCCCGGACTGGAAGACGGGCCCTTCCCCGAGCACTACGAACCCATGGAAACCCCGCTCAAATCGCATCCGCTCTCGCGCCAGCGCAGCAATCCGGCCTGCCTGTCCTTCAATGACGAATACAAGGCCGTGGCAGACCCGAAATTCCCTTATGTGGCAACCACATTCAGGGTTACCGAACACTGGCAGACGGGCCTTATGACCCGCCACATGCCCTGGCTGCTGGAAGCACAGCCGCAGATGTTTGTGGAACTGAGCGAAGAACTGGCCCGGAAGCTGGGCGTAGGTAACGGTGACAAGGTTGTAGTGGAAAGCGCACGCGGCAGCATCTGGGCAGTGGGCATGGTGACTGAACGCGTCAAGCCGCTCAGAATTCTGGGCAAAACCGTGCACCAGATAAGCATGCCGTGGTGTTTCGGCTGGTTCATGCCGCACGACGGCAGCGGGGGAGATTCCTCCAACCTGCTTACAGCGGCGGTGGGCGACGCCAATACGGGCATTCCCGAAACCAAGGTCTTCATGGCCAATGTGCGCAAGGCGTAAAGGAGTTACAGCATGCAAAAAAGCTTTCTCATAGACATGTCACGCTGCACCGCCTGCCGCGGCTGCCAGATGGCCTGCAAGCAATGGCATAAGTTTCCCGGCACCAGAACAGTGCAGCGGGGCTCTTTCCAGAATCCGGAAGACCTTTCAACCACCACCTACAAACTTGTCCGCTTCAGCGAAGCACAGGTGAACGGCAAGCTGGCATGGCTGTTTTTTCCCGAACAGTGCCGCCACTGTATCGTTCCGCCGTGTAAAGACGTGGCCGACGCCTATGTGGAAGGGGCCATACTGCGCGACCCCGACACGCAGGCGGTGCTGTATACCGACCTGACGCGCAGACTCACCCCCGAACAAAAAGCGGACGTGCATTCCGCCTGCCCGTACAACATTCCCCGCTGGGACGATGAAACAGGCATCATGGCCAAATGCGACATGTGCTATGACAGAGTAATCAACGGCCTGAAACCGGCCTGTGTGCAGACCTGTCCCACCGGCACCATGAACTTCGGCAACAGGGACGAGATGCTTGAACTGGCACAGCAGCGGCTTGAGGCAGCCAAAATGAAATACCCCGCCGCACGGCTGGTCGACCCGGACTACACCAATGTAATCTTCCTCGCCGTGGACGACCCCAAGCTCTATTACGAGTATCTGGAAGCGGATGCCTCCGGCGTACTGCCCATGGACAGACGGCACTTTTTTGCCATGCTGCGCCCCGGCGTACGCAGACAGGGATAACATCCGGCGGTGCAACCGCAGTTGCAGGGGACAGGCGGAAAACGCCTGTCCCCTCTTCTGTCTGAAGTACCGTACCGTTCCGCCCGTGTCGCGCGGCTTGACTTCCCGGACGCCGTGGCGCACTCACATGTGTGCAACCACCTTCCGCTCAAGGAGAACTCATGCACTACCGCACGTTATTCGACACCGGCACATACGTACAGCGCCGTTCCGCGCTGCTGAGCGACCTTTCGGCCCGCACAGGCGGCATCGTGCTGCTGCCCGGCCACACGGAATCTCCCGTCAACTATCCCGACAACTGCTATCCCTTCCGTCAGGACAGCACGTTTCTTTACTTTTTCGGCCACGATGTTCCGGACATGGCCGGCACGCTGGATCTGGACTCCGGCGAAGTCATGCTGTGGGGAACGGACGCCACCATGGACGACATCATCTGGACCGGTCCGGTTCCTGCCATGGCAGAAAGGGCTGAACGCTGCGGCGCGGCATGGGGCGGAGACGCCACCGCTCTTATGGCCTACGTCGGGGGAGCCGCAAGCAGCGGCAGGATCATACATTATCTGCCCCCCTACCGCGCAGAAACACGCGAACTGCTGACCAGACTCACCGGCATTGCCGGCAGCGACCTGCCGCGGCGGGTATCGCAGCCGCTTACCGGGGCAGTGGTGACGCTGCGCAGCGTGAAAACCGCGGAGGAAGTGGCGGAAATAGAGTCGGCACTGGCAATCAGCCATGAAATGTACATGACAGCCATGCGCACAGTGCGCCCCGGCATGACCGAACGCGCCCTGTGCGGAACCCTGCAGGGCATCGCCGCCTCGGCAGGGTCCGGTATGCATTCCTTCCGCACCATTCTCACCGTGCGCGGCGAAACCCTGCACAACCACGGGCACGCCTGCACCATGCAGGACGGCGACCTGTTGCTCATCGATTCCGGTGCCGAATCGCTGCGGCGCTACGCTTCGGACATCACGCGCACGCTGCCTGTCTCCGGCCGGTTCGGCGGCAGGCAAAAGGCAATATATGAAACAGTGCTCAACGCCCAGCTGGCGGGCATAGCCCGCGCCACCGCCGGCAGGCGCTTTCTGGATGCACATCTGGCCGCGGCACAGGTAATGGTGGAAGGGCTGAAGGAAGCCGGCATCATGAAAGGCAACACGCAGGATGCCGTGGCCGAAGGAGCCCATGCCCTGTTTTTCCCGCACGGGCTCGGACATATGATGGGTCTGGACGTGCACGACATGGAACATCTGGGTGAAGACAACGCCGGCTACGCCGGCGAGGTGGAGCGGTCACGCCAGTTCGGACTGCGCGGTCTGCGGCTGGCCCGCACCCTGCACGAAGGTTTTGTGCTCACCGTGGAACCGGGAGTGTACTTCATACCCGACCTCATAGCCCGCTGGACAGGAGAACGGCGCTGCGCCGACTTCATATGTTATGACAGGCTGCACGAATGGAGCGGTTTTGGCGGCATACGCATAGAGGATGACGTGCTGGTGACTGCCGGAGGACCGCAGGTGCTGGGCAGACCCATTCCCAAAACCGTACGCGAAATCGAAGAAGCCATGCGCGGATAACCCGCGGCGGATATTATGCATACCATAAGGGACTCCGGTCCCTTTTTTATTTATCCGCCGGTTACTGCAAACCGCTGTCTGATATCCCTTGCGGCACAGAAATCACCGGTTATGCTGTCCGCACCAAACTTGTCTTGACAGTTTTCACAGCCATCCATAATTTTTGCTTTCCGATAATTTTTTATTACACTGAAACTTCAAACGAGGGACGACCGTGTCTGTTGAAAACCGCTCCGCCGCCATCCAGCGATTCATCCCGCTTGTGGACTTTCTGGGAACCTTTTTGGGCAAAGACTGTGAGGTCGTGCTGCACGATACCTCGCGCCCCGACAGTTCTGTGGTGGCCATAGCCAACAGCCACATAAGCGGCCGCAGGGTTGGTTCTCCCATAACCGACCTTGCCCTGCAGCTGATGAAAGCGGGCACATGGGAGCGCGAGAGTTTTGTCATCGGGTACAAGTCACAGGCGCGTGACGGACGGGCGCTGCATTCGGCAACCTATTTCATACGCGAAGACGACGGCACGCTGGCCGGCATGCTGTGTCTGAACATGGACAACACCGGCCTGCTGGAAGCGCGCGACCTTATAGAGCGCTTCATCCAGCGGGGGCGCATGGAAAAACCCCGTCCCGAACCGGAAAACGGCCATTCGCTGGAAACATTTGCCGAGTCGCTGGAAGACCTGACCGGCAGTATTATTCTGCAGGTGGTCAACGGCGCCGAAATACCCCCCGAACGCATGACGCCTGACGAAAAGATTGCCATAGTGCGCACTCTTAATGACAAAGGGGTGTTTTTGCTCAAGGGCGCCGTGGCCGTGGTGGCGCGGCATCTGGCCGCCTCTGAAGCCACCGTGTACAGATACCTGCAGCGCGTCACCGGCTGACAGCACAAAAGCTCCCGCAAGCGGGAGCTTTTTTTATTGCTGCGCCGCATTTTCGCGTTGACAATAATTTTTTATCACAATAAAAAAATATCAACAGCAGCAAGGAAAGGTTCCCACCCAGCCAACACCGCGGAACCGCACCATGCTGCCGACAACTTTTTTGCACCCGCTGCAGGGCGATACGTGACGGACGCACTGCACCGGGCGCAAGGAAGCAAAAAAGGAGACCCGGCTATGTTCAAAGCTATTGCCACAGACAAAGCACCCGGGGCCATCGGCCCCTACTCTCAGGGCACCGAAACGCAAGACCTTGTCTTCACTTCGGGCCAGTTGCCCATCGACCCTGCCACCAAAGTCATGCCCGAAGACATTTCGGAACAGACCAGACAGGCGCTCGAAAACGTCAAATCCGTGCTTGAAGCCGCAGGCTGCAGCCTGAAGCAGGTATTCAAGACCACGGTCTTTCTGGCCGACATGGCCGACTTTCCCAAAGTGAACGAAGTGTATGCCACTTACTTCAGCGAGCCTTTTCCCGCACGCAGCTGCGTTCAGGTTGCTGCCCTGCCGCTGGGCGCGGGAGTGGAAATAGAAGTGGTTGCGCGCCGGTAATTCAGGGGGAAGCCGGACTGTCCCGGGAAGCCGCCGTTGAAGGGGCGGCGGCTCCTTACACCATCGGAGGAGACTATCATGTCCAGACGCAAAAGCGAATTCGGCCTCATCATCAAGCTGCTGGCGGGCATCGCCATCGGCGCAGGCATCGGGTTCATGGCTGACGAAACAGTCATGCAGATCATCATGTCCGTCAAGCATGTGCTCGGGCAGCTCATCTTTTACACGGTTCCGCTTGTCATCATCGCATTCATCGCTCCTGCCATCACCCGTCTGGGTGAAAACGCCAGCCGCATGCTGATGACCGGTGTGGGCATTGCCTACATGTCGTCTGTGGGCGCGGCCACCATGGCCTGTCTGGCAGGCTATGCCATTATTCCGCACCTTTCCGTACCTACTTCGGTCGAAGGTCTGCGCGAACTTCCCAAGATACTCTTCCAGCTTAATATTCCGGCAATCATGCCTGTCATGACAGCACTCATCACCGCCATCATGCTGGGTATAGCCACCCTGTGGACCCGTGCGGAAGTCATGGGCAAGCTGCTGGGTGAACTGGAAAAAATAATGATGCAGGTTGTCAGCCGCGTCGTTATTCCCATTCTGCCTTTCTTCATTGCCACCACCTTTGCCGGCCTTGCCTACGAAGGCAGCCTCACACGGCAGCTGCCGGTATTCCTCAAGGTCATCGTACTGGTGCTGCTGGGCCATTTCATCTGGCTGGCCGTCATGTACACCATTGCGGGCATTGTTTCGCGCCGCAACCCCATCGAGGTGCTGCGCCACTACCCGCCCGCCTATCTGACCGCCGTGGGCACCATGTCCAGCGCCGCCACACTGCCCGTGGCACTGGAATGCGCATCGCGTTCACGGGTGCTTTCCAAAGACACGGTTGAATTTGCCGTGCCGCTGGGCGCCACCATCCACCTGTGCGGTTCAGTACTTACCGAAACCTTCTTCGCCATGACCATCTCGCTGATGCTGTACGGCCACATGCCCGCTTTCGGCACCATGTTCGTGTTCATCATCCTGTTCGGCGTATTCGCCATCGGCGCTCCGGGCGTGCCCGGCGGCACGGTCATGGCTTCGCTGGGCATTGTGGTGGGCGTGCTGGGATTCGACCCCGCGGGCGTTGCCCTGCTGCTTGCCATCTTTGCTCTGCAGGACAGCTTCGGCACGGCATGCAACGTAACCGGCGACGGTGCCATTGCCCTGATGCTCGAAGGCATATTCAACAGAAACGGAGAGCTTTCGGGGCACAAGCTATAGGCACGTTCCGCCGCATCTCCATGACAACGCCATAGAAACGGATATATATATGCTCAAACCGGAATGGTCCCGATATATAGACCTGCTGCACAAGGAAGTTGTGCCGGCACTGGGCTGCACCGAGCCTGTCGCGGTGGCGCTTGCAGCCGCACATGCCGCAGCAACTCTGGGCCGGACGCCCGACCGCATAGAAGTGAAGGTCAGCGGTAATCTGCTGAAAAACGGCATGGGTGTGGGTGTGCCCGGAACAGGCACCACCGGCATGAACATAGCTGCCGCCGTAGGTGCACTGGGCGGCGACCCGCAGCGCGGTCTTGAAGTGCTGGCCGGACTGACACCGGAGCAGGCCGAAGCAGGCAGGCAGATGGTGGCAGAAGGCAGAGTGGACGTTTCCGTGGCTCAGGGCGCTCCGCTGCTGTACGCCGAAGTCACGGTCACCGGCGGCGGACATACGGCCCGCAGCGTGCTGGTGCACGAACACTCGAACATCGTACGGCTGGAACGCGACGGCGAGACGGTCTTCTCCGTGCCTGTGCAGGACCTGTCACAGGGCGGCGTGGAAGAAAAATGGCCTCTGACCATGGCGGCCATTCACGAATTCGCCACGCAGGCACCGTATGATGCCATAGCCTTCATACTGGAAGCGGCACGGCTGAACGAAGCCATTGCCGTGGAAGGTCTGGCCAGGGAATACGGCCTGAAAGTAGGCCGCACCATTGATGAAAACATACGCAAGCACCTGATGTCCGACGATGTCAGCACGCTGGCGGTCAAACTGACGGCCGCCGCCTCCGACGCCCGCATGGCCGGTGTGTCATTGCCGGTCATGAGCAACTCGGGCAGCGGCAATCAGGGCATAACCTGCACCATGCCCGTGGTGGCTTTTGCAAAGCGTCTGGAATCAAGCGACGAAGAGCTTGCCCGCGCGCTTATCATGAGTCACCTGACGTCCATTCACATGAAGCACCGCCTTGGCAGGCTTTCCGCACTATGCGGAGCCACTGTGGCGGCGGCGGCAGCCGGATGCGGCATAGTGCTGCTGATGGGCGGCGGTATGGAACAGGTGGACCGCACCATACGCAACATGGTGGGCAACGTGGCCGGCATGATCTGCGACGGAGCCAAAACCGGATGCGCCATGAAAGTGGCTTCGGCGGTAAGCGCCGGCGTGCAGTCCGCAATGCTTGCCATGGACGGCATAGGCATAGACCGCCGTGAAGGCATTGTGGAAGACGACATAGAGCTGTGCATCGCCAACCTTGCCCGACTGGGCAGTGACGGTATGCAGGAAGCCGACAGGGTGGTGCTGGACATCATGGTTTCCAAAAAGCCCTGAATCTGACGCCACAGACCGGCAACGGGCCGGAACAGCGTTACTTCCGCCATATGAAAGGCGCAGCCCCCATGCTGCGCCTTTCTGCATGGTTGCCCGGAAGCCGCACAAACCGGACGTACCCCGCGCATAAAAAACACCCCGCACGGCAACCCGTGCGGGGTGAACATACACCATAAATGAGTCTGCGGCGTGGCTACTTGATGGAATCAACAGGGTATCCGGCTTCTATCCATGCACGGATGCCGCCGGGATGACGGTAGACATTGGTGTAGCCCAGCTTGCGTGCCCAGGCTGCGCCGTTATGCGAGCGGGTGCACTTTACAAAGCCGCAGTAAAAAACCAGCACACGGTCTTTATCGGGACCCAGCATGGCTTCAAATTCAGCCTGACTCTTGTCTCCGGTTTCCTTCATGTCCCACTCATTCATATCAGGAATGGGAAAAAGAAACTGAGCCGCGCCGGGAATATGATTTTTCTTGTAGGAAGCTTCATAGGGCATGGTGTCCACGATAAGCATGGAACGACCTTCGTCTATCCACTTTTTCAGCTCCGCGGTGGTCACCACGTCATAGTCGCCGCGCTGCACTTCCTTAACCAGCTTGACCGTCTTTGTTTCCAGATCAAGTTCGTTTTCAGAAGACATAAAAGGCATGTTGCAGGCTGAAAGCGCCAGCACCGCGGTCAACATCACCAGCAGGGATACAATCCTTTTCATTTTCCTTTCCTCCTCAGGCTCAGCAGTTACAGGTGATCCGGCTGTTTTCCGGTTACAGAAAAACTCTTCCGGCTACACGCATGCGCCACCAGTACAGATGACATGCGCCCGCCAGCATAACAACGTCACGCACAAAGGCATCGCGTAACGCGCTGCCGTCCTCCACACCTTCAGGCAGGTCACCGGGTTCAAAGCAGCCGCAGTCGCCTATGGTAAGACCGGCAGCCATGGCATACCCGAGCACCCCCAGAAAAAGCAGCAGCATTGCCGTCACGGCAGTCAGACCGCCGCGCCTGTCAAAAAACAGCAGCACTCCCGCGGCAACCTCTGCCAGCGGCAGCAGAAAAGCCACCCACGGCACAACGGCTTGCGGCAGCATGCGGTACTCCTCGATGACCCGCGCAAAAGCCTGCATATCGGCAAGCTTCATGGCACCAGCCACCAGAAACAACACCGCCAGAGCAAGGCGCACAACCCTGTATGTCCAGACAGAGGATACAAACCGTAACATCATAATACCCATGCCTTTATGGTTCCGCGCACGATAGCCTCAGCCGGCGGCAAAATGAAATTGATAGTAGAAATGAAAAAACAACAACGCATAGACAAACCTGATAATCACATGGCCGCGCTATCCATAAAAAAGCCGCCTTCCTGAGCGGCAGCCGCATCGCGCCCCCTTGGACGTAACAGTAAATGCGCGTATAACGCCCCCCATGGCGAAAGCAAAAAAACTGCGGGAAGGATTCACAACCGGCACGGCCGCTTCCGCAGCGGCAGCCGCCGCTGTAAAGCTGCTGCTCACCGGCGGCAGCTCTCAGGCCGTTTCTGTGGCACTGCCCCCGTTCTCCGGCGATGCCCGCGGAAATATACAGCGGCTTACCGTACCGGTATCGGCATGCAGCCGGACAGCCGCAGCACAGGCCGCAGCGCAGGTGGTCAAAGACGGAGGCGACGACCCTGACGCAACCCACGGCAGTGTCATACAGGCGCATGTGACGCTGTGCAGTGCGCCTCCTCCCGCAGAAGACACATGGCGGGGCAGACGCATAACAATCAGCGCGCAGACCATGACCGGCATTGCACAGGCGCTGGACAACGGCGACGGCAGCCTGCACCGTGCCTCGCAATGTCTGGATATTCATATTTACGGCGGCACCGGTGTGGGGGTCGTGACTCTGCCCGGTCTGCCGGTGCCCCCCGGCGAACCCGCCATCAACCCCGAACCCCGTAAGCAGATAGCCGCCGCCGTACTGGAACAGTGCGCCCGGCACGGATACTCCGGCGGGGTGGAAGTAACCATATGCGTACCCGACGGCGAAGAACGCGCAGTCAGAACATTCAACCCGAGACTGGGCATCCGCGGGGGAATTTCCATTCTGGGCACGCGCGGCACGGTAAAGCCATACAGCCACGGCGCATGGCGGGCCACCATCGTCCAGGGCATGAAGGTGGCGCGCACCACGGGGGCACAGACCGTCTATCTTTCCACAGGGCGCCGCAGCGAGCGTCTGCTCATGCAGCTGCACCCGCACGAACCGGAAACCGCCTTCGTTCAGGTTGCCGACTTTGCAGAATTTTCGCTGCGACAGGCAGCACAGGAAGGTTTTGAGCATATTATCTGGGGGTGTTTTTTCGGCAAGCTGGTCAAACTGGGGGAAGGCCACAGCTACACACACGCCCATGCGGCGCAGATAGACTTCCGGACGCTGGCACAGGCATGCCGGCACGCCGGGCTGGAAGAAGAACTGGCGCAGCAGGTGGCCGCGGCCAATACCGCCCGGCATGCGCTGGACATTATGGAGCATTCCGCAGCGCTGCCCCGTGTGCTCAAGGCTCTGGCCGTAAAAGCGCTGAAGGCTGCCCGGAACCACACCGGCACGGCACCGGCGCTCACCGTCCATCTGTTTGATTTTGACGGACGGCATCTGGCGCAGGCACATGACTAGCCCCCGCATGCGCCATGGTGTACCATAGTTCAAACAACCCGATGCCATAACTGCAGGAGGCGACAATGACCATTGATGTGGTTGGTCTCGGCATGGATGCCGACTCGCTGCCGGAATATCATACCGATGTTGTCGAAAGCGCTCAGGTTCTGGTGGGCGGCAAGCGTCAGCTGGCCCTTTTTGACGATCATCCGGCAGAAAAGCTGCTCATCACGGCGCCGCTGGGCGATATGCTGGAAAACATAGCCAGACTGGAAAGTCAGGGTAAATCCGTGGTGGTGCTGGCCGACGGCGACCCGCTGTTTTTCGGCATAGGTGCGCGCCTTGTGGATGAATTCGGACCGGAAGGCGTGCGCATATGGCCCAATATCACATCGCTGCAGGCTGCTGCCGCACGCGCCAAAGTGCCGTGGCAGGGCATCAGGGTGGTATCGCTACACGGACGCGACGACATGCGTCCGCTCATGCAGGCCCTGCTGCAAAGCCCGTGGGTCTGCGTGCTCACAGACGGCCGCAGCATTCCTTCGGCCATTGCCCAGTGGCTGCTGGACAGAGGCGCCGACTGGTTTTTTGTCTGGGTGTTTGAAAACATGGGACAGCCCAACGAGCATTTCGACCGCTACTCTCTGCAGGATGCCGTCAAACGCAGTTTTTCGTCACTGAATACCGTTCTCATAGAACGCAGAGGCGGCCCCGAGCGTGTGCTCGCCCCCGGCATACCCGACGACGAACTGCTGAGCGACGGCGGACTGGTGACCAAATGGCCCATACGCGCCGCGGGCATTGCCGCGCTGCGTCCTTCGCACGGCATGACGGTGTGGGATCTGGGAGCAGGCAGCGGTGCCATGGGCATGGAAGCCTCATGTCTGGTGGGTGAGGGCGTGGTGTGGTGCGTGGAACGCAAGGCGGCCCGCGTTGAGCACATCCGCGCCAACAGACGCCGCTTCGGGGCGCTGCAGGTTGAAGTGGTGCACGGCACTATGCCTGCCTGTCTCGACGATCTGCCCGCCCCTGACAGAATTTTTCTGGGCGGCGGACTCGGCTCCGGCGACGAAGTGCTGCATCAGGCATGCTCACGGCTCAATCCCGGCGGCCGCATTGTGGCCCACTGCGTGCTGCTGGGGTCTTTGAACCGTGCGCGGGAAGCATTCACCGCAATGGGCTGGCCGTACGAAATCACACAGGTGCAGTCTGCATGCGCCGTGCCGCTGGCCGGTGACCTGCGGCTGGACGCCAACAATCCCGTCTTTATCATAGCCGCCCAGCGTCCGGAGTAAGCCGTGCCGTACATCACCTCTGTCTTGTGCCGCGTTCTGACCATACTGTGGTTCGGTGCGGCCGTGGTGCTGGGTCCGGCACTGCAGGCCGCCGCTTCCGGCGCGGTGCCTCCTCCGCCTCCTCCGCCGTCCATCAAGGTGCCGCTGCCCGCAAAAGACAGTATTCCCTTTGTGGTGGCCGTGCATCCCTACCCGCCTTACACCGAGGCACGCGACGGCAGCCCGGAAGGCATGATGGTGGATATCGTGAAAATCGCCGCGCACCGGGCAGGCATGCGTGTCATTCTGCGGCAGGAACCCCTTGACCGCATTCCCGCATTGCTGCGCAGCGGAGAGGTGGATGCAGCATTTCCCCTGTACCGCACGGCACAGCGCGCTGAGTTGGGAACATTCTGCGACACGCCGGTCACCAATCCTGAAACCATAACCATTTTCACGCGCCGGCTTTCCCCCTGGCAGTTCACCGGCAGTCTGCGCTCTCTGGCCGATACCCGCGTGGGCATAGTGCGGGGCCACAGTTACGGCCCGGAACTGGACAAAGCGCTGGAACAGGGCGTATTGCGCAACGTCACGATTTTTGCCGACTTCACGCAGTGCTACATGGCGCTGCTGGAAGACAGGCTGGATATCATGCCCATGGACCTGCTGCTGGGCAGAGAGCTGGCACGCCGCTACGGCACGCTGGGCAGCGTGGTGCAGCTGGCAGTGGTGGAACAGGTATTCCCGCGCATCGTCTTCGGGCCGGGAGAAAAACACGCCCGCATGGCACAGCAGTTCTGCAGCGGGCTGGACAGCATCCGGCAGGACGGAACGGCCCGGCGCATACGCGGCGTTTTCATCGGAACCTATTATGGAGAATAGCGTGACCGCAAACCCGGCGGACCCCAGAGTCTGGTTTATCGGCGCCGGTCCCGGCGACCCCGAGCTGATCACCGTCAAGGGGCAGAGAATCATCTCGCAGGCTGATCTGGTGCTGTATGCAGGCTCGCTGGTGCCGCCACAGGTGGTTGCCTGTGCCCGTCCGGACGCCGTGGTGGCCGACAGTGCGCCCATGAACCTGCAGCAGACACATGCCATGATACGCGAAACCGTGCACAGCGGAGGTCTGGTGGCCAGAGTCCACACCGGCGACCCGGCCCTGTACGGCGCCATCCGCGAACAGATGGCCCTGCTGGCGCTGGAAAACATCGCCTGCGGCGTTGTTCCCGGAGTCACATCAGCCTTTGCGGCAGCCGCCGCGGCAGGCGTTTCGCTCACGCTGCCCGAAATCACCCAATCGGTGATCATCACCCGCGTGCAGGGGCGCACCCCCGTGCCCGAAGCCGAGCAGCTGCGGCATCTTGCACGGCGGGGAACAGCCATGGCCATATATCTTTCCGCCGCCCTGCCCGAAACCATAACAGAAGAACTGCGCGCCGGCGGACTGCCCGAAAGCACCCGCATCATCGCCGCATACAGGGTGGGCTGGCCGGACCAGCGTCTGGTGGAATGCACGCTGGCAACGCTGACGGACACCGTGCATCAGGAAAAGCTCAACCGGCAGACGGTCTTTCTTGTCCTGCCAGGCAATTCCATGCATAGTGGTATACAGCACCCCGATGCAGCTTCACCGCCGTGTTCCAGACTGTATGATGCAGATTTTTCGCACGGCTGGCGCAAGTAACGGAAGCGCGGCACTGCCGCGCCGGTGCCTTTCTGACTGCGACTGAACCGAAAAACAGCACCTGCTGAAACCACCACGGAACGGAGGGGGACAAGACGCTCCGATTCCGGCCCAGCACCCACGGATAGCCGGAAACGACTCATGCAAGGAGACACACCATGCTGCAGCGCGTTTTCGACAGCATCATTTCCCCTTCCACCAGAGCGTTCTGGCGGGAATCACGCTCCAGCGGCCAGTCTGTTGCCGAGTTTCTGCACGGCTACATTTATATGCGCTGGCCCTATTTTTATATCGCCATGGGCAAGGGAACACACCCGCTGGCGGAAAAAATGGGGGAACCTCTGGCACGCATCGCCAATATGCTGGGGCTGTGGCGTCCTGATTCACCGGCGCAGGGCTCCGGCGGCTTTGCCGATACCTATCACGGAAAAACAATCCCCCCGGCCGCCGCACGCAAACTTATCACCGTCCGGCGCGAAATAACCGTCCCCGATCTGGAAAAAGTCATTCCCTATTCCATGGCGCGTGCCATCATTCTGCAGCATCCCGACCATATAGCCCTGCTGGACTGCCCATGCCGTCTTTCAGAACCGGATCACTGCACCCCTGTGGATGTGTGTCTGATTGTGGGTGAACCGTTCGCTGGTTTCATTCTGGAGCATCATCCGGAAAAATCGCGCCGCATAACCCAGCAGGAAGCGCTGGATGTGGTGCGCAGAGAAAACAGACGGGGCCATGTTTCGCACGCTTTTTTCAAAGAAGCCCTGCTGGGACGCTACTACGCCATATGCAACTGCTGCTCATGCTGCTGCGGAGCCATGAAGGCACACTTTGCGGGGCTGCCCATGCTGGCTTCCTCCGGTTATCTTGCACAGGTGGATGCCGGGGCATGCACAGGCTGCGGCGCCTGCGAAGCCAAGTGTCAGTTCAGTGCCATCAGGGTGCTTGAAACCACGGCGCGGGTGGACACGGCAGAATGCATGGGCTGCGGAATCTGTGAACTGCTGTGTCCCTCGCGGGCTGTCAGCCTGCGCCGGGCGCCGGAAAAAGGTCTGCCGCTGGAACCGGACAACCTGACCGGCACAGCGGCAGCCGTGGCGGCGGATACCTGCTCCGCCGGTCGTGCCGACTGACCTGCGGGCCGCTCAGTCACCCGCAAAAAGGGGGGCTTCGGGCAGCGGAAGCCCTGCCACCCGGGCACCCATGGTGACAAGTGTGCGGATGGCGTGCATGCCTTCCGTCCCCAGATTCATGGAATAGTCGTTAACAAACGTCGCAATGTGGCTGTCAATGACGGAGTCGTCCAGTTCCTGCGCATGGCGACGGATAAAAGGCCGCAGCTGCTCCGGATTTTCCCGCGCGAAAGCAAGGCTGCGCCGGATGGCATCTTCCACCTGCAATGCTGTTTCCATACCCAGACTGCGTCTGACGGCAATGCCGCCCAGCGGCAGCGGCAGCCCTGTGGCCTGCTCCCACCATGCGCCGAGGTCAAGCAGCTTGACCAGCCCGTGGGCCTCGTAAGTAAAACGCCCCTCGTGAATGACCACACCGGCATCCACCTCGCCGCGGGCAACTGCGGGCATCACCTGATCAAAAATCATTTCGGGCCGCGGCCCGTGATGCATGCCGTGCAGCGAAAGCAGCAGGTTTGCGGTAGTCATGCGGCCCGGGATGGCAATGGCGGCTTCCGCCAGTGTTTCCAGCGGCACAGACTTTCTGGCCACCAGTACCGGCCCGCAGCCCCTGCCCAGCGCCCCGCCCGCGCGCAGCAAAACATACCGGTCCAGAATCTGCGGCATGACGGCAACCGACAACTTGGTGATATCAAGCAGTTCCTGCGCCGCCCGGGCATTCAGTTCCTCCACATCGGCCAGCCGCACTTCATAGTTGTGCGGCACCGCCACAAGCCCCTGCACCAGCGCACCGAAAATAAACGTATCGTTGGGACAGGGCGATATACCCAGACTGTATTGCTGCATCATTAATTCTCCGGAAAAAACAGTACCGCCCGCACCGCAAAAACACATCTGCCCTAAAGATTAGTCACACGGTTGACACCGCGCCGCTGCAGGCCGATACTCACCGGCCTGTGCCCGTGCGGCTTCCGGCCCTTTTCACGCACCGGCGCAAGGACGGAGGAAACCATGTTGAATGCCGACAGATACGCCATGCTGGGCCTTGGCGAGATTTTTGATAAAGTCACGGCGGGTGAGCGCCTGTCTCTTGAAGACGGTGAACTGCTGTACAACTGTCCCGACATCACCGCGGTGGGGGCACTGGCCCACCACGTGCGCACCCGCATGCACGGAGACAGAACCTATTATGTCCTCAACAGGCAAGTCAATTACACAAACATATGTGTGAACGGCTGCCTGTTCTGCGCTTTTCAGCGCGAACGCGGCCAGCAGGGGGCATATGTCATGCAGCCCTCGGATATCGTTGACCGCGTGCTGGACGACAAAGGCACCCCCTTCACGGAAGTGCACATCGTGGGCGGCTGTCACCCCGACCTGCCGCTGGAATGGTTTGAAGACGTCATACGCCGCATCAAGCAGCAGCGTCCCGAAATCGTGGTCAAGGCCTTTACCGCAGTGGAAATTGCCCACTTTGCCACACTGGCGGGCATCGGCACGGCTGAAGTGCTTGCCCGGCTGAAAGCCGCAGGGCTGGAATCGATGCCAGGCGGCGGCGCGGAAATTTTCGCCCCCCGTGTGCGTGAACGCATCTGCGCGCGCAAAGCCACCGCGCAGGAGTGGCTGCGCATTGCCGGCGAAGCCCACGGGCTGGGCATCACCACCAACTGCACCATGCTTTTCGGGCACATCGAATCCGTTGACGACAGGCTGGACCATCTGGACAGGCTGCGCCGTCAGCAGGACGTATCCGGTGGTTTCAACTGCTTCATTCCTCTGCCGTTCCTGACAGAAAACAGTCTGCTTAAACTGCCTGAAGACCGCAGAGGCGAACATGTGGGCCTGGACAGGCTGCGTACCATCGCCGTCAGCAGACTGCTGCTGGACAACATACCCCACATCAAAGCCTACTGGGTCATGATGGGCATCAAAATGGCCCAGACCGCCCTGTATTTCGGTGCGGACGATCTGGACGGCACCATAGTGGAAGAACGCATCGGTCAGGAAGCCGGCGCATCTTCGGGTCAGGGGCTTACCATCAGCAGCCTGCGGCACATGATCACGGCATCGGGCTTTACCCCCGTGCAGCGCGATACGCATTTCAATCCTGTGGAGGCCACGCTATGAACGCCACTCTGACCCCGTTTGACGAACCGCGCCAAGTGCTGGACATCTGCGCCAAAGTGCTGGACGGCAGCCGCATAAACGAAGCCGAAGCGGCAACCCTGTACGACAGGGCAAACCTGTTCACGCTGGGACAGCTGGCCCATGCCGTGCGCATGGCAAAGCACCCCACAGCCGTTGTCACCTATGTGGCCGACCGCAACATCAATTATTCCAACATCTGCGTGTGTGCCTGCCGGTTCTGCGCTTTTTACGCCCCGCCCGGACACGAAGACGGCTATGTGCTGACCCGCGAAGAACTGGGCCGCAAAATTGAAGAAACGCTGGAACTGGGCGGCACGCAGATTCTGCTGCAGGGCGGGCACCACCCCGACCTGCCCCTTGCGTTTTACGAAGACATGATCCGCTGGATTGCGGAAACATACCCCGCCATCCATATCCATGCTTTTTCACCGCCTGAAATTGTCTTTTTTTCCGAACTGGAAGGCGTAACCATAGCCGAAGTCATCGAAAGACTGCGCGCCGCAGGGCTGCATTCCATTCCCGGCGGCGGCGCGGAAATTCTGGTGGACGAAGTGCGCGCACGCGTGGCTCCCAACAAATGCAGCGCCTCGCGCTGGCTTGCCGTAATGGAAGAAGCGCACTATCAGGGGCTGCGCACCACCGCCACCATGATGTTCGGACACGAAGAAGAACCCCGCCACCGGCTTGAACATCTCTTCGCTCTGCGCGAAGTACAGGACAGAACCGGCGGCTTCACCGCCTTCATCCCGTGGACATTCCAGCCCGGCAACACCAACATCCAGCGCGACACCGAGCCTTCGCCCGCCTATCTGCGCATGCTGGCCACATCACGCATCGTGCTGGACAACTTTGACAATGTGCAGGCTTCATGGGTCACCATGGGCCCGCAGGTGGCGCAGCTGGCACTGCACTTCGGGGCAAACGACTTCGGCTCGCTGATGATTGAAGAAAACGTGGTGGCCGCCGCAGGTGTAAGCTTCCGCATGTCGCGGCAGGAAATCCACAACGTCATCCGCGCTGCGGGATTTGTGCCCCGCCAGCGCACCATGGATTACACCTACGTGGAAAACAGGCCGGAGGGCGACGCATGAGCCGCCCGGCGGAACAGAAACGCCCCCTGCGCATCGGGCGCATTTCGTATCTGAATGTGCTGCCCATATACCATTCGCTGGAAAAAGACGCAGCCGGAAGCGGGTACGAGCTGGTATACGGCCCTCCCGCAGAGCTTAACAGACTGATGGCCGCAGGCGAACTGGACGTGGCATCCACGTCGTCCATAGAATATGCGCGCAACGCACAGCAGTATTATCTGGTACCCGACCTTGCCATCGGCAGCTGCGGCCCCGTCATGAGCGTCATCCTGCTTTCGCGCCAGCCGGTGGAAACACTGGAGGGCCAGACCATACTGACCACATCGCAGTCACATACGTCTGCCGCGCTGCTGCGCCTCATCATGCGCTACCATTACGGGCTCAACGTCACCTACCGGACAGGCTCCGCTTCGGAGCAGATACAGTCACACAATCCGCCCCAGGCCCTGCTGGCCATCGGCGACGAGGCTCTGCGGCTGCGCAACCACCCCATGTACCCGTACAGAGTTGATCTGGGCGAGGCATGGCGCCGCTGGACAGGGCTGCCCTTTATCTTCGGCGTATGGGTTGTCAGCCGCGATTCCGTTGCCGCCGGCCGCTTTGACACCGACCCCTGCGCCCTGCTGCAGGGCGGGCGCGACTGGGGCGCACAGCATATGGACACCATTCTTGATCTGGCCGCACGGCACGACTTTCTGAGCCGCGATGAACTGGTGGAATACTTCCGGGGACTCGTCTACACCATGGGTGAAGAGGCGCAGAAAGGACTGCGCACCTTTTACAGCAAACTGGTGGAAGCCGGAGAACTGGAACGCGCCCCCGAACTCGTCTTTTACGACCATGCCGTCCACACGCGGCGGACCGCACCCTGACCGCAGACCGGAGGCCGCATGCCCGCAAGGAGCATGCGGCCTTTTTTACCGGACACCCCATGAACAGTACCGATTCTCCGCCCCGTTCCGCCGCGCCGCTCTGCGCCGGACCGCTCACGGTGCTGGGCATTGATGTGACCAGCGCACCCGGCAGGCGCAAACCGCTGGCCTGTGCCGCCGGAATGCTGCAGGCAGACACCCTGCACATCGACCGGCTGCATGCCGTAACCGCGCTGCACGGCCTGCCCCGCCATACCGGCGCCAATACCCCGTGGCAGGCGGAAATGCTGCTTTGCGCCCCCCCTGCCAGTCTGGAGCACCTGCTCGCCCATAAGGGCCCGTGGATAGCCGGTTTTGATATGCCGTTCGGCCTGCCGGCCGCTTTTCTGCACTGGTGGCAGCAGGCGCAGCGCGACAGCCGCACACCGCTACGGAAGGCCGCGCCGCTTTGCGAACCGGCATCTGAGCTGCCCTGCTGGCAGGATTACGTCAGCAGTCTGGCGCAACTGGACAAGGACGCTTTCCGGCAGACGATATATGCCTTTATGAACACCAGACCCGCAGGACACAAGCTGCCGCTGCGCCTTACCGACGCGCAGACAGCCGCCCAAAGCCCGCTGAGGCTCAATTATGTGCCGGTGGGCCGCATGTTTCATGCTCTGGTGCCGCTGCTGGCATCATGCGGCATCAACATACCCCTGCTGCGCCCCACAGCGGACAGCCGCACAGCCATTGAAGTATACCCTGCACTGGCGGCACGCGCGGTACTGGGCAACCCGCCCCGCTACAAAGACGGCACCGGAGCGCAACGGCAGCAGCGCACACAGGCGCGGGCCGCACTGCTGGAAGCATTGCCGGAATATTGCCGCACCATCGGGGGGCTTGCACTTTCGGTCCGCCCGCAACTGTACCAGACAATGCTGCAGGACACCGCAGGCGACTTTGCAGACGCGCTGCTGTGCGCCGTGCTGACGGCACTGGCGGTACGGCGGCGTGACGCGGGGATGCCGCCTGTCCCGCACCTGAGGATGTACCACGAGGGCTGCATAGCCCTGCAGGATATGTTCTGCCCGCCGCAGCCGCATGGTTCCGGCACCACAGCACCGGCCTGACAGCACGGCGGACGGCACGGCGGACGGCATCTCCTGCCCCCTGCCTGCTCCCGGTTCCGGCAAAGCCCCGCATGGCTTTTGTGTATACTTTTTTCTGTCAGCGCCATATGCCGCATAACCCATTAAAGCAGCATGTTACATAGCAAACTCCAGACAATACCCAACAGAACCGGCAAAAAATGTAAAAATAAATACAGAAAAAGTTTGACAGCTCCGAAAATTCGACATAAACATTGCACTTCAGTTTATACAGAGTGCTTTTCCGCAAGGGAGAGTGCGCCCCTTCCCCACTAGCATTTGCTTTTTTCCGGGGATGATTTCATTTCGGAGTTTTTAGTTTTGACCAAGAATATCTATGTCGGCAACCTTTCGTGGGAATGCACTGATCAGGACCTTCACGCCCTTTTTGCAGATTTCGGCGACGTAACTTCCGCTCGCGTTATCTCTGACCGTGAAACCGGCCGTTCGCGCGGCTTCGGCTTTGTGGAAATGGACGCCAACGGTGCCGCTCAGGCCATCGACTCCCTCAACGCTTCCAGCTTTCAGGGCCGCAACCTCAAAGTAAACGAGGCTCAGCCCCGTGAGCGCCGTCCCCGCTACTAAGCTTTAGCAGCGAGAGACTGTCTCGAATTCAAAGGCCGCATACGCGGCCTTTTTTTATGTCTGCCATACGGCGGCTGTACAGCAAAGCGCATCCGGCGACAGCTTGGTGTTGCTGCCGGATATCTGGCGGATATCTGCCGGATATCTGGCGGATATCTGGCGGACCTGCCGCAAAACTGCCGGACTTTTGCTGAAAACTGATTTATTTCAGCAGGACAACTTCAGTACTATTTTTTCCCTGCAGCCTGAGCAACCATAAGCAGCGCCTCACGGCTGCAGCTTCATTCGCACAGGACGCGCGGCCGCAGCCGGTGCAGAACCGGTCAGCACCCCACAGCCTTTCGCAACAAAACTGATGACAAGTTATCCGCAGGAACAGCCGTGCGACCGCATCTGCCGCCCCTGTTCCTCCTGCAGAAGCGCGGAGCAGAGGCTGAAAGCGCCTTCACGCCGCAGGCACACACAAAAAACAGCCGCGGCATGCAAGCATCACCCCCGCCGGACTGCCGACGGTTCAAACCGCGGGGGCGCATCTGCGTCGCACAGCTTTGTCATGGGCGTATGGCGGATTCCGTCGCGCTCCTGTTCCGGCCCGTCGGCTATGAATCCCAGCCTTGCGTACACGGGCACGGCATTGGGTGAAGAGTTAACGGTAAGCCGCCGGACGGTTCCGTTAAGCGCACGGCATTCTTCAAGGGCCGCGTCCAGCAGCCTGCGGGCAATACCCCTGCGCTGCCACCGCGCGGCAGTAAACAGCATGACCACATGCTCACAGGCCCGCATTTCAATAATACCGGCCAGTTCATCACCCATATACGCCACAAAAACCATTCCGCCGTCGGCTATGCGCCCCTGCAGCACATCAGGCTGCACAAAGGTATGAAAGTGCGCGGCGCCTGCGGCACAATATTCCGGCGCCACAAACTCATCAAAAACTTCGGCAATCAATGCGCACACAGCCCCGGCTTCGTGTGGCCGCATCATGCGCACGACAGGTGTTTGCGTGGTCTTCTGCATTTCTTCAAGGCTCCTCTGCGGCCTTACGGCGGCACGACCGGGTACTGTACACCCTGCAGGCAGCGTTTTGGCGTTCCGCAGCGACTGCCGCGCAGCACGTTATTTTTCCGGCGCGGTGCTCACCCTGCCTGCCAGTTTCAATGCACGGCGGCGCTGCGCCGCGTTCTGGCCGGAAAGCCCCATCCATATGGCCACAATGGCCATGACAGCACCGGCGACCCCCAGCGGGCCGGTCGGTCTGTCAAAAAGCAGCACATCCCAGACAAACGAAAGCGTAGGTTGTGTCAGCATAACCAGACCGGCCACTGCTGCCGGCAGACCGGGCAGGCCGGAAGAAAGCAGCAGCCAGCCCACCCCCTGACACAGTACGCCGTATCCCAGAAGATACATGCCGTTCACCGTATCCGGAATGGCGAAGGATGCCCCCTGCAACAGAGTGCTGACTCCGCAGGCAGCCGCGGTGCACAGCGAAACCAGCGCCATGTTCATCATAACCGGCATCCGGCAGGCCATGCGTTGTGAACGCCGCAACAGCAGAATATACCCCGTGTACCATACGGCGGTCAGCAACCCCATTATCACACCCATGACAGTGCCTTCGGGCAGGTTGTCCACGTCCACCCCCACCAGCAGCCACAGACCGCAGACAGCCAGCGGCAGCGCCACCACAAGACGCAGTGAAAGCGCCTCGCGGAAAAAGACCGCTCCGGCAAAAGCCATGAAAAACACCTGAAAATTCCCGAGGATGGTGGCCAGTCCCGGCCCGATGTACAGGATGCTGCGGTGCCAGCATTCAAGGTCGAGCATAAAAAACACCCCTGCCCCCGCTATGGTGGCCAGCACCAGCGGTGACGTGCTGAGCCGTTCGCGGCGCCACAGAGCCACAGCCAGCAACGCCATGCCGCCGAAGAGCACTCTGTAGAACGCCGAAGCCGAGGGGGATGTTTCCAGCACATTCACGAACACGGCAGAAAAGCTGATCATCACAGCACCGGCCATCACACGCAGCAGCGCTTTCATATCAAGCTGATGCGCCGTTTCTCCTGCAGCCTGCGCGGCAGAACCCCGCAGGGCCGGAGCGCAGCCGCCTGTATCCGCTGTTTTGCCGCGTTCCGTGCCGGACGCAGAGCCATGCCTGTTTTCAGGGGATTGTGTACTCATTCACCCGTGATAGCCCGAGCACTCTTTTCTGGCAATGCCAAACGGCCGGACCATACCCAGCCATGCCCAACCACCCCAAAGGCGGAAAAAAGCAGTACACCGCCGGTCACCGTCCCGAAAACAGAGCAGCAGCACAGCGCAAAAAAGCGTGACAACCGCAAGACACACGGTCGCGCAGACCGGCAAAAAGTGCGGACAGTTGCGCAAATCAAGATGCAACACCATGACAGAACAGTAAGAAAAGAAACGCAGGAAGAGACGGCAGGCACATATGACGATGCGCCGGACAGCTGTGCCCGCAAGGATGCCGCAGGTACAAAGCCTTGCGGCCGTAGTTGTGCAGAAAGCCCCCGGCACGGCAGTGCCGCATACGGGCAAAGCCGTCACAAAAGCGGGACGCTCATTCTGTACGGGGGCAACCCTCTCCGCCGTCACCGGCAGGGGGTATCACATCGTCGCTGCTGTTGGCCACGCCGAAGGGAATGTGCACAGCGGGCAACACACGCGATGCCAGTTCAAGATGAGACTTCTGGTCATCAAAGAAAATATGCGGACGCAGCACTTCCAGTACCCGGCGTTTTTCAATACCGCCCAGAAAAAAAGCCTCGTTGACCACTATTCCCCAACTGCGCATGGTGTTTATCACCCGTTCATGCGCGGGGGCATTGCGCGCCGTGGCTATGGCAATACGCAGCCGCGGTCTGTATTCCGGATCACTGCGCTGTTTTTCGCGCTCGCGCTGCTGGACCTGTGACAACTTGCTCAGAAAACCGGCCAGAGGCCCCCGCTTCAGCGGCACGGCCGCAAGCTTTGTCTCATAGGCATGAAAGGCTTCCAGATCATGGTCGCGCTTAAAAACGCTTTCCGATTCGTCGTCCGCCAGCACGCCGTCAAAGTCAAAGGCAATACGCAGTTCGTGGTCGGCATCATCGTCATTGAAAGCGGACTCAAGCACCTGACCGGCAGGATACCCCGCCGCAATGGCTTCGCGCACATCGGTTTCGTTGGCGGAAAGAAAAAGACTTATCTCCAGCGCGGGAATGTATGCATGCGGCGGCTTGCCCTGCAGAAAAACCGCCCGCGTGATGCCCAGCCCGTGACTGGCGATGGACTCCATCACCCGCATGCCGGTGTCAGGGTCATTCCGCGACAGCAGCACCACCTCCACCGGCGGGTCCTGAGGATTGAGCGCATTGAGCGAAAGAAGACGCCGGATGAACGGAAACGCCACCCCCGGCCGCAGCGGCTCGTGCTGTTTATCGCGCTGATACTGCCGGTATGCGGTTTCGCCGTGACGACGGAACACCGCGTCGGATTCTTCCAGATCAAACAACGCGCTGGACGCCAGCCCGACCACCAGTCTGTCTTTCAGCTCATAGGCCATGTGTCATTGCCCCCTACAGCCCGGCGGCCCGGCTGAGTGCTTCTGCTGCTTCGCGCTGCCTTCCTGTGGCTTCCAGAGCACGGGCCAGATCCAGCCAGCCGGCTTTCAGTTCAGGCCGCAGGGCCACGGCCTGACGTGCCAGCACCGATGCGACTTCCGGATCATCTCCGCCTTCCAGATACAGCCGCGCCAGCAACTGCAGCGAAATGGCGTCCTGCGGATTATGGATAAGAGCCTGATGCAGGTGTTCACGGGCCTCATCGGGGCGGCCCTGACGCATGCACAGCCGCGCAAGGTTGCGCCACGTAAGCGCCTGCGCGCCGTCCAGTCTGGCCGCCCTGTTGTAATACTGCCGCGCCGGACCGAATTTCTTTTCCTGCTCTGCCATCTGCCCCAGACGCAACAGGGCAAAAACGTGCTCTTTATCGTATTTCAGACATTTGCGGTAATATTGTCTGGCTTCGTCATATTCGCCCATGTTCTGACACACATGACCCAGATTATACAGTGTCATCACATCGCGCCTGTCGCGCTGCAACGCCTCGCCGAAAAGCCTGCGCGCCTCGGAGTGTCTGCCCAGACCGGCCATGCACACCCCGAGAGAATTCCATGCCATGGTATTATTCTCATCGGCCAGCAGCGCCAGCTTGTACTCTTCGATGGCGGCAAAGGTATCGCCCTGACTGAACAGCTTGTCGGCACTGATGTTAAGCGCCCATGTATCGATGACGCCCACACGGGGCTTTTCCATCAGCATGGCGTATTCCAGTGCCTTCTGGCAGTTTTCCAGACTGTCCGGCTTGCGGAAATTAAGGTAGGGATGCCGCGCAATACCCACGGCTGCTTCGATATGCAGCTTGCGCTCCAGATGCTCGCACAGTTCCGTGTAGCAGTCGTACACCTTGTCCACCGGCACATCAGGATGAAAATGGATGAGACTGTTCAGACCGTATCGTCCGCCGAACGAAACGGCATCGCCGCCTGCGGGCTGCAGCTCGGCCAGACGGGCCCTGCATGCCTCGGCAGCCTGAGCCATCAGCTGTTCGGCGTGGGGCGAGCGGTCGCCATGCTGCCGCGATTCGCCTGTAAGGCGCATAAGAGCCAGCGTGTAGCCGGAACACAGGTCTCTGTCGCGTGTCCAGCGGGCCAGAAAATCCCTGTGCCGCAGCAGTCCGGTAAGCGGGTCGGCCGAAGCCGCCGCACCATCGTCAGACACCGCTCCCGCAGCCGACACGTCTTTATCTTCCGGCAGCAACGTCAGGCGGTCGCCCTGTGCTATGCTCCATGCAGGGTCGCCCAGATGCATCACCTCGGCCAGCGAACTGTTTTCACGCACTTCCATGATCACCAGCTCGCCCTTGTACATAAGGGTGTGTTCCTGCCGCGCTCCGGAGGGCAGAGGAGGCACCGCGGGATCAACCGACGGTGCCGCGGGTTTTTCATCCTGCGCGCCGGACACGCCCGCCCCGCCGGATATGCCCGATGCGTGACGCACATGGCTCCATATGGAAAAACGCTGGCCTTCCCGCGCATCCATGGCTGCCCCCAGACTGATGACCACCCTGTTCATGGGCAGCACTTCCTGCACCCTGCCGCCTTCGGCCAGTATCCGGCCAAACCCCATGACCTGCTGCATGGTGCCTGGCGCATCCTCCACCGCCACCGAAGCGGCCGTGCGCGCCTTGCGCAGCAGCATGCGGGCCTGCTCGGCCTCGGGGCGTTCAAACTGCGCTCCGTTCATATCCTGCGGATAATTGGCAAACCCCGCCGCCACGCTTACGCCTATCTCCTCGTCACGCAGCTCGTGCAGCAGCGAAACGGCGCGCAGTTTGCGCACAGCTTCCGCCGCCACCTTGCGGCATACCCGCGGCGTGGCCGTGGGCAAAAAAACAGCCATCTCACTGTCACCGGTACGCGCGGCAAAAGCCTGCTCCGGCACCACGGCCTGCAGTTCGTCCGCCAGCAGTGCGCACAGCTGCTCGGCAAACAGATACCCGCAATCGCGCACAACGGCAGGCATGGAACTGAAACGGAGCACAACCAGCCCCATGCACGCACGGTGCCCCAGCGTGGCCACATCGCACCGGCTGTCTGCACCGGGGCGGAAGCACTCGCGGATAAGCCCCACCTCGCGCGCGGCCACATCCAGCATATAAGGCAACGATGCAAGTCCGGTGGACGGGTCTGTGATGCTCATCTTGTACAGCAGCAGATTTTCCAGACACAGTGTGGCAACGGCGGGATACGCCGCCAGCAACGTGCGTGCCGGTCTGCCGCCCACGCCGCGCGCCACAAAAATTCCCAGCAGCTCTCCTTTGAGAATGAGCGGAATCAGCAGCTTGCGGTCCTGCGGCTCCCATACGGCTTCCGGGGCAACCGGAGTACGGGGAAAAAAAAGACTGTATGACTTGAAGGAGATAACCCGCGAAAGGGAATCGCGAAGCAGATTCTCGTACCTGATGAGGTCACGGCGGGTGAGCCTGATGCGTGTTTCTTCATGAAAAGGCGTATGGGGGTTCATGGGCAGCATGTATACATTGCCCGCCGCACTTTGGGAAGAGAGCCGCACCTTGAAAGCCCGGCGGCCTTGGTATACTGTGCTACAACGCATCATACTGCAACCAACGGAGATCGTTTAAATATGCTTACAGAAAACCCCGTTCTGCAGGCCATCCGCCAGCGGCGCAGCATCCGGCGTTATACGGACGAGGCAGTTTCGGACGAAGCCGTGCGGCTGATTCTGGAGGCGGGCATATGGGCGCCCAGCGGACTGAACAACCAGCCCTGCCGTTTTCTTGTCATCCGCGCCGACGACCCCCGCTGCGATATACTTGCCGCGCACACCCGGTACGGACATATTGTGCGCGGGGCAAAAGTGATTATTCTGGTCTTTCTGGACAGGGAAGCCATGTACAACGAGGTCAAGGACCATCAGGCAGCCGGAGCCGCCGTCCAGAACATGCTGCTGGCAGCGCACGCGCTGCAGCTCGGGGCCGTATGGCTGGGTGAGATTATCAATCAGGCAGCCACGCTGCTGCCCGCGCTGGGGCTTGATCCCGCCAGACTGTCTTTTGAGGCGGCCATAGCCGCCGGTCACCCCGCGCAGAACGGATCATCATCGCGCAGACCGCTGGCCGAACTTTTGCTGGAAGAACCTTTTCCCCAACCCGAATAAAACGAGACCGTCATGACCATACGCACATTTCCCATCGGACCGCTGGAAACGAACTGCCACATATTGTCCCATCAGGGGCAGGCTCTTGCAGTGGACCCCGGCGGCGATCCCGCACAGCTGCTGGAATACTGCACAGAAAAATCACTGCAGCTTAAGCATATTCTGCTGACCCACCTGCATTTTGACCACCTGTACGGCGTGGCGGCACTGGCAGAGCGCACCGGCGCACAGGTTTCCGCCAACAACGCGGATGCCTATCTGATGCAGACAGAACTGGGCAAGGGAGGCATGTTCGGGTTCCCCCGTGTGCAGCCGTTTGATTTCACGGCGCTGGAGGCAGGGGAACACACGTTCATAGGGCTTTCCTGCACCGTGCTGGAAACCCCCGGCCATACTCCGGGCAGCTTTTCCTTTTACTTTCCGCAGGCAGAAGCCGTCTTTGTGGGCGATCTGCTGTTCCATCGCTCCGTAGGGCGGACAGACTTTCCGGGCGGAGACTCTGCAACGCTGCTGAATTCGGTTAAAAAAGCCATTTTCAGTCTGCCGGACACCACCGTGGTCTACCCCGGACACGGCATAGAAACCACAGTGGGCGACGAAAAACTGAACAACCCGTTTTTTACCGAGTTCCGGAGATAGATTAAACTGTAATTTCGTTGTAAGAGGACAAAAATATGCCCGAAGAACGCATTGACCTGCGTAACAAATGCTGAGGCGTCTCGCTGGAGATAAGTTGGTATCTCCGCTTTTCCCGCGCAGATTCGCTTGAAATTCTGCTGCGGCCCGACGGACGTCCTCATGCCGAACACGCCCTGACCATTGAACCGCAATGGAAGTGCGCCTTCACCGAAGAAGGCGATATTCTTGTTGCGCGCTTTTCACGCGGAACACGCTGACGCCGGTGGCAGGGTACCGGAGACAACATGTCCCTTTTGTCCGAACCGCTCACCGTGCACAGTATTTCGTGCAGCCCCCGGGCAGGCGGCAACAGCGACAAAGCCGCAGAACTTTTTGCCGATGGCTTTGCCGCAGCCGGCGGCGCAGACATACTGCACCTGCGCCGCTACGATATCCGCCCCTGCACATCATGCTACCGGTGCGAACACGACCCCGACGGCTGGTGCTTTCTTGAAGACATGGATCAGTCGGCGTGTATTTTCCGCCTGCTGCAGGAGGCACCGGCGCTGCATTTTGCCTCGCCGGTATACTTCTACCACGTGCCCGCCCACTTCAAGGCACTTATCGACCGTACCCAGCGCTTCTGGCTGCTGCGCGAACGGGGCGATGCCCGTATGCTGCAACTGCCACGGCGCAAGGCATGGGTAACCATGATTGCCGGACGCAGGCGCGGAGAAAAACTGTTTGAAGGCAGCCTGCTGACGCTGAAATATTTTCTGAAATCATTCAACATCGATATGCAGGAGCCGCTGCTGCTGACGGGGCTGGACGATGCCGAAGCGCTGGAACGCCAGCCGGAAACCCTGCAGCAGATCACCGCATACGGCCGGCAGGCGGCAGAGGCCTTTTTGCGGTCTGATGAGCGATGATGCAGGCCCTGCGCCGGATAAAGCGCATAATCGCACTGCGCGAACGCCGCTGCATGGTCTGCGGCGACTGTTTCCGGCCGCAGCAGACCGCGGTGCTGCTGTGCAACAGCTGCCGCCGGCAACTGGTCCAGCGCACCGGCGGTTTCTGCCCCCGGTGCGGTCTGCCCCATGCGCTGGAGTCCATGCCCCTCACGCTCTGCTCTTCATGCATATCCACCCCGCCCCCTTGGCTTTCGCTGCGTTTTTACGGGCTGTATGACGGGCTGCTGCGCAGGATCATCATCCGGTACAAACACACCCCCGACCTGACCCTGCACCCTCTCATGGGCCACATGCTCTGTCAGGCACTGCGCCTGCGTCCTTTTTCGCCACAGGAAAAGCCGGACGTCATAGTGCCCGTACCGCTGCATCCGGCGCGCCTGCACATGCGCGGCTTCAACCAGAGCTACCTGCCCGCACGTCCGGCAGCGGTCATGCTGACCGTTCCTCTGCAAAAAAACATACTGCGCCGCACACGATACACTTCTGCCCAGACAGGGCTGCCGAAAGAGGAACGGCGGCGCAACCTGCGTGATGCCTTTGAAGCGGACAGTTGTGTACGCGGCAGAAACGTGCTGCTGGTAGACGACGTGATGACCACAGGCGCCACACTGGAACACTGCGCGCAGGCCCTGTACCACGCAGGCGCACAGCAGGTGCATGCCGTGGTGGCCGCAAGAACGCCGCCGCACGCACACCGGCAGACAGCATGACGAAAGTCCGCCGTACTGCCCGACCGGTCTGCCCCCCCCATTCTGCCAGCCGTCCTGCCAGCCGTCCTGCCAGCCGTTCTGCCAGCGATACAGCCAACCGGACAGGCGTCCGTGTAATCTGCTGTTCCGCCATGTTTCCCCCGGCAGGCCGTCCGGCAAGACTGCTGTCGATACCTCCGGCGTGACAGCCGGCAGGCATTCATAAAAACAGCTCCGCATGCTGCCCCGCCACCAGAAACACAATGCGCACAACCCCGCAGCCGGCTCATTCCCGTCAACATATAATGCATATGCGGTGCCCGTTGATTGACCTTATTCCCCGCGACGATTAATAATACCTCTGATGACAACTTGCACCGGAGGATCCATGCGCTTTCTCATTGTCGAAGACGACTTTACCAGCCGCAAATTTCTGCAGGGCATACTGTCCCCCCACGGAGAATGCGATGTAGCCGTAAACGGCAGGGAAGCCGTGGAGGCTTTTGAAGCTGCTCTGGAGGCGGGCACGCCATACCACCTTGTCTGCATGGACATAATGATGCCCGAAATGGACGGTCAGGACGCACTGAAAAAAATTCGGGCACTGGAGCGCAGCCACGGTGTGCGCAGCGTGGATGAAGTAAAGGTGGTCATGACCACCGCACTGGACGACCCGCGCAGCGTGGTGGAAGCCTATTACAAAGGCGGCGCCACATCATATGTGCCCAAACCCATAGACAGGCAGCTTTTCATCCATCTGCTGCGCAGTCTGGGCGTGGTTTCATAGCGATTCATTCCGTATCAGCACGGCATAATATACCGCCGCCCTTGACTCAGGCCGTCAAATGGTTACTCCTCAATGAACGCCCCTCAATTCTGTACGGAGTAATCATGACTCGACGCATTATGGCCCTGCTGCTGCCGGTGCTGGCCGCAGGCCTGCTGCTAAGCGCAGTGGACGACGCATGGGCCAAACGGATGGGCGGAGGCAAGTCCTTCGGCAGCCGTCCTTCATTCACCAAAAGCTATTCCAAGCCAGACGCCCCCACCAAATCGCCTGCCATGGGCAGCTCTGCCGCCACGGCCCCCAAACGCGGGTTCGGCGGTCTGGGCGGCATGTTCGGCGGCCTGCTGGCGGGCACCCTGCTGGGTTCGATGCTTTTCGGCGGCGGATTCGGCGGAATCGGTTTCTTCGACATCCTGCTTTTCGGCGGGGTCATTTTCCTCATTCTGCGCATGATGCGACGCCGCGGCGCCCCCAGAGGCGAACCGGCTTATCAGGCAGGCGGCGCATATCAGGGCGGCGCCAGTCACGATGTCCGGCAGCACGACAACACCATGTACCGACAGGCACAGGACGGCTGGTCCGGCCTGCGCAGTGCCGGTTCCGGCAGCCCGTCCTCTGCGGCACCGGCGCCGGAAGTTCCCGCCGGTTTCGACACCGAAGAGTTCCTGCAGGGTGCACGCAGCGTGTACACCCGTCTGCAGAATTCGTGGGATAACCGTGATCTGGATGATATCCGCACGTTCACATCGCCTTCCGTATTTGACGAGATACACCGTCAGGCACAGGACGACCCGCAGCCTTCCCGCACGGAACTGCTGCTGATAAACGCCCGGGTGCTGGAAGTGAAAGAGGAAACCGGCGGCATGCTGGCCACAGTGTATTTCGACGTGCTCATGCGCGAAGACGCCTCGGGCGGCAATCCGGAACAGGTACGCGAAGTGTGGCATTTCCACCGCGCCACTCCGGACGCCATGTGGCGGCTGGACGGTATACAGCAGCTCGAACAATAACCATAAGGGCGTTACTCACCGACACGAAGCGGGCACGCGGTAAAACAACCGTGTGCCCGTTTTTACTGTCGTCATGTTCTGCGGGACAACTACAGGACGCGCACGGCAACCATGGTTATATCGTCCTCCTGCGGCGCACCGTCCTTAAACCGCCGCACCACTCCGCCCATGGCTTCCAGCAGTCCCGCGGCGTCTTTGGCGGCATGGGTACGCATGACTCTGCGCACTCTGTCGCGCCCGAACATTTCCCCTTTACGGTTGCGGGCCTCCACCAGCCCGTCGGTATACAGCAGAACCACATCGCCCTGACGCAATCTGCGGCAGCAGGATGTTTCGTACACCGTGCCGGGCATGGTTCCCAGCGGCAGACCAGCAGCCTGCAGCGAAGTAAATGAATCGTCGGCGGCACGATACACCAGAGCCGGTTCGTGACCGGCTGCAGCCCACGAAATACTGTGCGTAACCGGCTCGATGCAAAGCAGAAACATGGTCACAAAACGGCCTGTTCCGTAACTGTCGCGCACCACCTGCCTGTTCACGTCGCGCAGCAGTGCCGCAGGACTGCACGGCGTGGCGGCGCGCATACGCACAAACGCACGCACGGAAGCCATCAGCAGTGCAGCCCCGACGCCATGCCCCGTCACATCACCCACAATGATGCCCGTGCGGGGCGTATCGTCTTCTTCCGTAAGCCAGTTTTCAAGAAAGTCATAATAATCGCCGCCGGTCTCATCGCTGTAAAGGCACCTTCCCGCCACATCCAGCCGTCCGGAACCGTCCGCTGACGGCTGCGCTGCGGCATGCGGCACACCGGAAGGCAGCAGCGTCTCCTGCACTTCACGCGCCACAGCCAGCCCTTCCATCAGCCGCAGCCTGTCGCGCAACCCGTCTATCATCAGGTTGGTATGCCCCGCGATGAATCCGAACTCGTCTCTGGTGGCAACCGGCACATGTCCGCTCATGTCTCCGTTGCTCACCCGCACCAGCACCTGCGTCTGATTATCAAAAAGCAGACGCAGGTTACGGGAATAGGACAAAGCAAGATTTATCACCAGCACCAGCAGCATGCCCATGATGAATGAAAGATCTATCAGAATGCTGCGCTTTACAAACCGCAGTGAACCTTCGTTGAGTCCTGCCTCTGTAAACCACCACAGATCACGGAACACCGCCAGAATGACAATAAGCGAAAACAGCACCGTCACCACGGTAGCCACAGCAAAAAATTTACGCGTGAGAGAAGAAAACCGCCGGGGAGGCAGCCTTTCCGGCTCGGTTATGCCGGCCAGACGTATGCTCCGGCGCTCGCATTCAAGGGCAAGGTCGATGGAAACAAAAACGCCCAGCGCCACCATGCCCAGAATCAGCTTGCCCCCGCTGGAAAGCAGCGGCACGCCGTTGATCACGGTGTTTGCCAGCGCCATCAGCACTCCCGCGCCTGCAAACAGCACAAAGTCGCACTGCCCCAGACGCTCCGCCCGCCGGGCCACCGGCAGCGAGAGCACATGCGGCAGCACCACCAGCCGGCGCAGCAGCAGTGCCGCGCCGGTAACGGCGGCGATGACCAGTGCCAGCTTCCAGACCGGAAGCGCGCTCATGAACGGTCAGATACGGCCGCCGTACACGGTAAGTACGGCAGCGGAAAAAACATACAGCAGAATTGCGCGCATGCAGCGGCCCTCTTGTTCTGATTTGCGGAGTAGGGTAGCGTAAGATTGAATCCACGGTAGCATGAAACGAGCGCCGCTCACAACATGAAGCATCCGGAGGCGCCATGTCTCGTCTTTTTGCCGCAGTCCTGCTTATTCTGTGCACGGCAGTGCCCGCCCGGGCACAGCTGCCCCTCAGCATTGCCGGATTCACACTGGGCGAACCCGTAAGCGGATACGAAGACAAGGTCATGCCGGAAACGAAACAGGCGGACAGGGATGCCCTTTTTGTGGACGAAGTGAGTCTGCGCGACGATGCCATACCGTGCATCCGCGGCGGCAGCCTTATTTCCGGCAACTGTCTGGGCGAAAACAGACTTATCGGTATCAAACTGAAATTTGCCGACCGTAGCAAATCGCTTTACGACAGGCTGGAGAAGGCATATAGAAAGAAGTTCGGGGAACCGGCAAACTGGATCGGTGACCCGTTTCATAACGTTCTTGCATGGGAATGGATTTTACGCGAAGGCGACGATGTGCTTTCCGTTGTGCTGGCGTACAGCGTGGTGGCCGACATGAGGCCCGGCGTCTCCATAAAGATGATGCTGCGTTCTGACTGGGACAGGGAAAATGCCTGTTATACCCGAAAAAACGCCCACGGCCGCCGCATGATGGAAAAACATTCCGTCATCGTGGACGACCTTTCCCCGTTCATCCCCCATCAATAGCGAGGATCAAGCATCCAATGGACCCTGCCCCTACGTGCTCGGCGTCTGCAACACCCGGTCAGGCATGGCAACAGCTGCAATGGAACGGCATTGACATGCACATACCGGCACAGTGGACTCCGACAGCCATTGAGCACACATTTCTGTCTTTTTCGGATACGGATCTCCCTGTTTTCGATGTGAAGTGGGCCTGCGACAAGCGTCCTTTCCAGCTGGAAAAAGAAAGGCGCATCATGCACAAGCGTTTCGGCGATGCGGAAGGTTTCCGCACCGGGGCGGAGAGTATTCCGCTGCCGCTTACGCAGGCGCTGCGTCAGGTACAGGACAGGTTCAGCCATCTGCCGTTTGTCCACGCCACCGGCTGCGGAGCGCTGCTGCACAGCGACTCCGGCGGCTATACCGTGCTGGTGCAGTTTCACAACAGAGAAGACAAGCCCCCTTGCGCCGACACCATGACCGGCATTCTCCGCTCGCTTTCTCTCGCCCCGTCCGGCACGCCCGTAACCACCCGTATCTACGACCTTGCCTGCACTGCTCCGGCAGGCTATGAACTCCGCAGCTTTGTTTTTCATCCCGGCCATTTCTGGCTGGAATTCCGCCGTGCCGGAGCTACGCTGGCCATCGACAGATACGCTCCGGCCAATGTGCTGCTGAATGGACTGCCGCTGCGCCACTGGGTGACCAGACACTACGGTCTGCCCATTGAAGAACTGTCATCGGACGTGCCCTGCAAACCGGCTGCCGCCGGTGACATAGTGCGCTGGACCACAGACCGCTGCAGACCGCTGCTGGGGCGGGTGCCCATTGTACGCTCTTTCCGCGGCGTGCGTCAGCACGAGGCCGGTGCGGCCTGGCTGGTGGAACACGAAAACAAGCTGCTTTCGGTACGTATGCGTGATTCCGGCACCGTTTTTTATGACGATCTGACAGCACTATGCAGCACCGTTGAAATTATTTAAAAAAAAAACCAAGATCGCAGCACCCGCGGACAGACACGCCGCGCTTGCGTTTGTGCCCGTCATACCGGAAGGCATACGCCAGTCACATGAGACCGGCGGCTGCGTGCGGCTGCACTATGCCGCTGCGCCCGGCAGGCTGGCCGCACTGGTGCGCGGCGCCGCGCCTGTGCCGCGCACGCTTGAACTGGACGAACTGGGCACGGCCGTCTGGATGCTCATCGACGGCAGGCGTCCGGTTTCGGGCATCGCTCAGGCACTGGCACAACGCTACAAGCTGCACCAGTCAGAAGCCGAACTGTCCGTAAGCGCATTTCTGCGCCAGCTGGGCAGACGGGGGCTGATAGTTCTCAGAGAACCATAACCACGGCAGTCATCATGAATCACACCGAGCATACAGACCACGAGTATTTCACCGAGCCCGCAGCCATAGAAGCGCTGGGGCAGCGGCTGGGCGGCAGCGATATCGTCATAGGCGCGTACCTGACGGGCAGCAACCATCCGCAGCACGGCACACGCGTTCCCGCCGAAAACATCGATTATCTGGCCGGCTGGCTGCACAGCGGCATGCGTCATAAGCTGAATATGGTCGTGCTGCACGACGGACTGTCAGATGCTTTCCAGCAGAAATGTCATGCCGCCGTCGCCATTCACCACCACGAAAAAAAACGCGGCACGCTGACCTTTGTGCAGATACGCCCCGGCAGATTCACCATTGCGGACGAGCGTTTTCTGGCCGCGCTGGCACTGCTGGAACGCATCCGCTTCCGCAATGTGTTCATGGTGGATGTGGCGGATGCGTGGTTTGCGGACAATCCTTTTCTGCTGGTGGAAAAACCGACTCTGCGCCGCTTCTTCGACCGCAGCGGTTTTGCACGGGCACGCGGATTCCGCGGATTCTGCAGGGCACTGGCAGCCCAGTACCGCACATGGCGCGACCGCAAGCGCTTTACCGTGTTCATCGGCGGCGAAGACACAACCATCGGTGATAATCCGTGGATGCAGCGCCATATCCGCAAGGTTTTCGGGCAGGACATGCCGCATCTGGCGCAGAAGCCGGTGCTCAACTGCGGCATTCTGGGCGGGGGCCAGCGCCATCTTGTTTCCGTGCTGCGCACCGTGCGCTCGGAAATGCTGCGCTGCAATGCCACGGACGTTCTGAACGACATGGCCGTGTTCAACCGGGTGCTGCACGATTCACAATACCATCTGCCGTACAGCAACGGGGTGCTTAACAGCCCGTGGAAGGCATGGGCCAAACGGGGCAAGCACGCGATTTTTCATAAATAACAGTCACTGAAGCGGAATTTTTCCACCATCCGCGGAAAGATTCCGCTTCAGCCCGCCGGTACCACGGCAGACCGGCACCCGCATACACTGCCGCGTAAGTGCAGCTTTCTGCAGAACATACATACCACTCTGCCGGTGCCATGTGTGTTCTGCAACGTCATGCGCGCACAGGCCCTTCCGGCTCAATCCGCTTCTTCATCACCGCCGGACAGCATCATGCGCAGTTCCGGCAGCGAACGGCCTGTCCTGCGCGCCAGCGCTGCCAGAGCCTCATATTCCGCCCTGCTCATATCTCTGCCCTGCACGGCATACTCCTTTGCCGCCACGGCGTGGCCGCCCGCCTGCACCGTTCCCTTTCCGCGGGGCAGCACCACCCGTGTACTGCGGCTGCGACGCAGACCCAGCGTGTGTGTATGGTGTATGACTGCTTCTTCCACGACGGCAAGACGTTCTGCGCTGCACAGCACGGTCAGCGCTCCGCCGGGGCGGTTTTTTTTCATCACACCGGGGGTGAACAGAACATCCAGCGCCCCCGCCTGCAGCAGCGCATCAAAGGCGTGCCCCAGCTCCTCGCCCGTCAGATGATCTATGTGAGTTTCCAGCGTGTAGATGATGTCATCGTGCCTGTGCGACTGCGGCTCGATCAGAAAAAGCCGCAACGGACCACCTTCCGGACGCGAACCGAACGCCGAGGCGCCGCGCAGCAGTACTCCTTCCGGCCCGTCGGCGAATCTGTCCGCCGCCGAGTCGACGATAAGGGCGCCCGTGGGGGTTATCAGCTCTTCCCTGAACGCTGTGGCAGTTACAGGTTTGCCCTGCATCAGCACCGCTGTGGCAGGCGCAGGCAGGGGCATGATGCCGTGTTCACAGCACACCGTGCCTGAAAACCACGGCAACGGAGAGCAGACAACGGTATCGATGTTCAGTCTCTCAAGTCCCCAGAAGGCGCCCACTATATCCACCAGCGTATCCACCGCCCCCACTTCATGAAAATGCACCTCGCGCGGATCAATGCCGTGCACGGCACCTTCGGCCTCTGCCAGCCGGTGCACGGCGTTCACCGCCCGGCCGCGTACAGCGGGCGTAATGTCCAGCGCCGTTATCACCTGTTCCAGCTGCGCCGCATGGCGCAGCGGCTGCGCTCCGGTCCAGCGCACATCGGCGCGCATTCCGGCCAGTCCCCCGCGCCGCTCGGAACGTATTTCAATGGATACGTCTATGCCGGCGCTGCAGAGCATGCCCTCCAGAGGAGCAAAGTCACACCCCAGCCCCGCAAGCCCGGCAATAAACATATCGCCGCCAAGACCGAACCCGCAGTCCATGAACAGTTGCAAACCGCTAACCGCCTTTCAAGCATCGTGCATGATTATAATTTGTAATTGAATTTAGTGACGTTCTGTGTTTATCGTACAATTACCAGTAACCCTTAAGGCGCCTCTTTGCACGGCCACAGGAGGATATTCTCATGCTGATTCGCGACTGGATGTCAAGAGACGTCATCAGCGCCACACCGGAAATGTCCATGATGCGCGCCGCAAAGCTGATGAAGGAACACAGCTTTGACCGGCTGCCCATAGTGGATAAGGATAACAAGCTGGTCGGCATCATTTCTGACAGGGATATAAAGGAAGCTTCCCCCTCCAAGGCCACCACCCTTGATGTTCACGAACTGTACTATCTGCTGTCTGAAATCAAGGTCAATGACATAATGACCCGTGACGTGGTGGCGGCAAAACCCGACGATACCGTGGAAAACGCGGCCCTTGTCATGCTGGAGCGCGACTTCAGCGGTATGCCGGTTGTAGATGACGACGGCAGACTGACCGGCATCATCACCGACAAGGATATCTTCAAGGTTCTGCTTTCCATCACCGGCGCACGGCACGGCGGGGTGCAGTTCGGCTTTCTGCTGCCCAATTCGCCGGGCACGCTCAAACCCATTGTGGACACTCTGCGCGAACACAAGGCCCGCATCACGTCCATACTCACCTTTGAAGACCGCGACGACGGCATGCGGCAGGTTTTCATACGCATCCGCCCCATGGACCGGTCCGACGAAAACACCCTTATCGAACAGCTCAAGTCACGTTACCGCGTCACATACTGGTCGCGTGCCAATGTACACACCGTGTCATTCTGACCTGTACCGCGCAATTACGGCGGGTGCCTGTGCACCCGCTTTTTTTTGTTCTCTGCGCAGCGCCGCGCGGCTGCGGTCTGCGTCCGAAAGAGTAGGCGCTTACGCACAACGGCACGGCGACTGAGCGTCTGAACACCCGCAACATACCGTTATAGCTTACAATAAATAAAAAAAGAGCTCCTTGTATTTTCGGCGGCCTTATGGCATTGTAACTTCGCTTTAACGGAATTGTCCCTTTGGGTTACAGCCTGTAAAGGTCTCCTGACGGGAGTGTTCCTCTCTTTACGCTTAGTGAGCGGAGAAAAACGTTCCACAACGCAGCGCTTACCGGCCCTGCTATTGACAATTTCTCCTGTATGGCAGTAAGGAGTGATTCCGCGAAAGGATACCCCTTTTGCGATGCCGTGGAGTCAAGCAGCGGATCGCTGCTTACATATAACTGCGCTCAGGCGTTTGCATTTGCGCAGTTTGGCGTATGTACTAGCCCGATACACCGCTAGATTATGTCCAAGGAGGACAAGCATGGCTGAAGTAAGCTTCCAGGGTAAAACGTTCGAGGTTGACGAAGACGGCTTCCTGCTTCGCTTCGATGAATGGTGCCCCGAATGGGTTGAATACGTGAAGGAATCCGAAGGTATTGCTGAAATCACCGAGGATCACCAGAAGATCATTGACTTCCTGCAGGACTACTACCGCAAGAACGGTATCGCACCCATGGTGCGTATCCTGTCCAAGAACACCGGCTTCAAGCTGAAGCAGGTGTACGAACTGTTCCCCTCCGGCCCCGGTAAGGGAGCATGCAAAATGGCTGGTCTGCCCAAGCCCACCGGCTGCGTGTAGTACACAGCAATTGCTCGCATAGGCGGAAGCGCAAGCTTCCGCCTTTTTTTTATGCCGCTGCTGCGCTCCGCTTCGGGGGCGGCACAGACAAAAGCGCACCGTGCATGCACGGTGCGCTTTTGTTCAGTTGTATATATAACGCGCTATGCGGCTACTGATCTTTGTCGCTGTAGGGTGAAATGCCCAGCGGGTTGCCGCCCATGTCAGCAAGCAGACTGTTCTGATACTGACGGATGGCGTACTCGCTCTGCGCTTTCTGCAGGCCTGCAACCACATTCTGCAACACACCCACCATGCAGCTGAGCACGGTGTCAGGCACAATGAAGTCCCCTTCGTCATTTCGTTCCAGCCGTTCCATGCTGGTGGAAATGGACCGGAAATCCTGCGATATCCGTTCTACTATCTGGTCAATGTTTTTCTGTTGCACTGTGTTCTCCGTATAAACCTCGTTACGATAAGCTTCAGCTTCCGTCCGCGTACGAAAACCTGTCCTACCGGCGAAGATGTCTTACCAACCCCTACCATGACGGTCACTTATATTTTTTTCTCCTTGGGTGCCGTGCACTTGGGGTAAAACGAGGCGGAAAAACATTGAACATTCCCATGCCAGAAAACAAAATGTTGAAAAATATACACTTATATTACAAAGCCGATACATCTATACCCATGGTCGCAAGCAGCCATGCATGAAAAGCAGCCGCGTCCACCGCAGTGGCCACCCACACCCGATGGTAGGGTTTGTCACCAAAAGGCAGTAGAAAATCCCTACCATCCCGAAATGCCTGAACATCAAAGCAGAACGGCTTCCAGCTGCACAGGTGCGGCATGGCGGCCACCGCAAGCGCCAGCGCATCATGCATGTGTGCGCCGTCCAGACCTCTGACCTGTTCGCTCCAGCGCGCCCAGGGCAGCAGCGTCCGGCGCACAAAACACCGCAGCGGATCATCCGCGGTGCGCATCTGCGCGATCTGATGCGAAGAAAGACATGTCCGGCTGGTCACATTGACAGGCACAAAGCACAGCGGCAGCCCCGCCCGTACCACTTCCTCGGTGGCCTGCGGGTCATACCATGTATTGAAACGCAGCGCATGCCGCCACACATATTCAGGTATGTCGGGGGTTTTCCACTGCGGTGCCATTTCTTCGGGACAGCGGGGCGCAAACACACCGCCCATATGCACAACCGCGCCGATAAGCGGAGCAATGTCAGGGGCATGTCGCAGGGCAAGAGCCAGATTAGTCAATGCGCCTTCCATTACCAGCACCACCTCGTGCGGGTGGCGGCGCACCGTTTCTATGATAAGCCTGCAGGCAGGAACAGAGGCCTGACGGGCAGAAGGCGCCGTCAGCGACACATCGTCCCACAGCGAGGCTCCGGCTCCTGAAGCTTTGGCGTCCAGAAAGGCATGATGCCGCGCTCTGTCCTCACCCCCCAGCGGTGTATCGGTGCCGGCTGCCACCGGTACCGCGTCTGCACCGGCCAGTTCCAGCATGCGCAGCGTGTTCTGCGCCGAAGCCGATGCCCGGCAGTTTCCGGAACAGGTGGTGCAGGCTGTCAGCTCGAATTCCGGCGACCACAGCGCCAGAGCCAGAGCCACGCCGTCATCGGCATCGCGCACGGGCAACCCCATGGCGTTGTCAATGTCCAGCAGCACCTTTACCGGAGCTTCTGCCCTGCGCAGAGGGGGCGGACACGCAGCACCGCAGGTGTCGTTATGCTGTGCCGTCACTGCCGGTTCTGCCGCAGCACATGTCTGTCCCAGCCTTCTTCAATGGCTTCCAGCCAGAGGGCGGGAATTTCCGGCACGGCGTGTTCGGCCAGTTTTTCAGGCGGAAGCGTTGCCGCGCCCTGCTTCACAGCGGAAAACAATTCTCTGTCAGCCTCGCTCAGGCGGTCCATTTCAAGCACGGGAAAGTCCCCCCAGTTTGCAGGGGAAAGCTTGTGCGCCTGCGCCTGCGGCGACAGCAGAAAATCAGCCAGCACCATGGCCCCCGCCTTGTTGGGAGCATTGAAGGCGATGGCCGTGAAATGCGTGTTGTACAGCGAACCGTCTTGCATGACGAATGTTCTCACAGTGTCAGGGTAGGTGCCTTCCAGAATTTTACTCTGCGCATGGCTTGGATGATAGGCCATGCTGAAATCCACCTCACCGCGGGCAAACAGGGTATCCAGGGCGGCAGGATCTTTGGGCATGCTGACGCCCTGCTGCCACATGAAGGGTTTGATTTCGTTAAGCCACAGCCATAACGCCGGAGCCTGTCTGTCCCACAGGCCTCCGTCAAAGTCAGTCATGTACTGCTCATGGCCCCCTGTCACTGCATAAAACACCTGACGCACAAAAGCCGAACCGGTAAAATCGGGCGGCTGCGGATAGGTGAACCGCCCGGGGTGTTCTCTGATCCAGCTGCGCAGTTCGTCAAAAGATGCCGGAGGGCTGGAGACTCTTGCCGTATCATACTCAAAGACAAACTGGGCGCGTCCCAGCGGTGCTTCGTATTCCTGCACCGGATAGCCGAAATCAGTGGCCACGGCAGCGGCATCCACATAACGCATATTGGGCAGCCTGCCGGCAAAAGGACCGTAGAGCACGCCGCTTTCACGGGCATTGCGAAAATTCTCGCCGTTGATCCACATCAGGTCAATGGTACCGGTCTGTTTGCCTGCGGCTTTCTCCGTCAGCAGCTTGTTGACAAACACGGGGGCGTCCATGGGCACGCGCTGCACCGTAATGTCATACAACTCTTTCATCCTGTCAGACACATAACCGTCCACCCACGCATTGACCTGCGCCGAACCGCCCCACATGTAAAAGCGCACGGTGGTGCCCCGCGCACGCTGCACCACCGTGTCAAAACTTTCCGTTTCGGCTGCGGGCTGTGTTTTTTCGGGAGTATCGGAACAGCCGGTCAGCACCGGCACGGCAAACAGGATAAAAAGCAGCACTGCAACAGCGCGGGCGGGCAGATGCACACGGCACGCCGGGCGGCACACCGGACGGCACAGGGTAAAAAGCATGTCAGTTCTCCACGGCAGGTTTTTCTTCGTGCAGACACTCTGCACTGCGCAAGGGCAGGCGCACCACAAATGCTGTTCCGCGGTCGGGCCGGGCCTGCACTGCTATCGCCCCCTTGTGAGTGGCGGTAATGATAAAATACGACACAGACAACCCGAGACCTGTGCCGCGCCCCGGTTCTCTGGTGGTGAAAAACGGCTCAAAAACGCGGCGGGCCACTTCTCTGCTCATGCCGGGCCCGTTGTCCTCCACCTCAAAAACAGCGTATTCGCCGTCCACCCGTGTGCGCAGCGTGATGGCAGGAGCCTCTGTGGCGGCTTCCGTCATGGCCTGTGCGGCATTACGCAGCAAGTTAAGCGCCACCTGTTCCACTTCGGAAACGATGCAGCGCACGGCAGGAACATCGGGCGAATAGTCTCTGACGATCCGGATTGTTCTGAAGTCATAACGTTTTTTCAGATCATAGTCATTAGCGGCCAGCTCCAGCGCCACATCCAGAATATGCTCAAGGCGTGCCTCGCGCCATTCTCCGGCACAAGGCCGGCTGAATTCGAGCATATTTGACGTTATACGGGCAGCGCGGCGGGCAGAATCCTCTATGCCGCCGATAAACCGCAGGATGCCGCGCTGCTCAAGGTATGCCCTGATGGCTTCGAGCGGACACCCGCACGCCTGTGCCGCGGCACGGTTCGCCTCCCGGTGCGGATCAAGCCGCCTGATGATGTTCTGCGCTCCCTGCATTATGCCGCCCAGCGGGTTGTTGATCTCGTGCGCCATGCCCGCGGCAAGCCCCCCGACGGAGGCCATTTTTTCACTTTGCACCACAAGGTCGTCCAGCCTGCGCCGTTCGGTCATATCCACTATGAACGCCGCATACCGTGTGCCCTCCTCGTGCATTTGCAGACGGGTGGTATGTACAAGCACATGGCGTTCTTCACCCTGCAACGTGACAAGAAGCAGCTCCTGCGGCTCTCTGCCGGCCGGCAGCAGGGCATCCTGCACAACAGGACATGACGCCTCATGCAGACTTTCCAGCCCCAGCTCATGCAGATACCTGCCGGTACAGGAAATCGCCGTGCGGCCTGTAAGCGCTACAAAAGCCCCGTTCACCTGCCGTATGGTTCCGGTCTCATCCAGCAGCGCCAGCGCAAGAGGCAGCTTTTCCATCAGCATGGCAAGCTGCTGCTCGCTGCGCAGCAGAGCCGCCTCCATCTTCTTTATGCCGGAACGGTCGAACACGGCGCAAAGCAGGGCATGCTGCCCCTTCCACGGCACCCTGCCCATGTACGCCTCCACATCCTTCAGGTCGCCGCCGGCCAGAATATGCTTCTGTATGTGCAAACCGGTGTACAGTTCTGTGGAAGCGGACATGACGGCGTCAATATCGTCCCGTGGAGCCTGCCACAGGTCATACAGGGTCTGTGTCACAAACACTTCGTGCGGATAGCCGTAAAATTCGCACGCCGCCATGTTGGCATCCAGCACCGTGCCTGTTTCAGGATTGACCACCACCTGCACCAGAGCCGACCTGTCATACAGGTTGCGGAAGAGCATTTCCTGTTCGCGCAGGTGCACCTCTGCAAGCTTACTCTCGGCCACCGGCCCCAGCAGCGGCATGACTTCATCAAGCAGTCCGGCGACATCACTGCCTTTTTCCAGCGATACAAGAGAGAACAGACCGACATGCACATGCCCCACGGAAGCACGGCGCACACGGGAAACGCAGGCTCCCCTGATTACAGTTTTCAGCAGCGGCTGCGCGGGCGAGCCCTCCCCGGCCGGATAAAATTCCGCAAACCGCTCATCAACGCTCATGTCCGGCACAACCACGTTCTGTTCTGCCTGCAAAAACACAGGGTGCTGCATAAGCCCCAGCAGATGCGCACGCAGCACGTCCGGTGCGGACATGCCTTTGCCCGGATTTCTGGCAATGGGGTGAAAAGAATCACTCTGATAAATCACAAAGCGGTAACGTTCCTGCTTGTCCGGCAGGTACACGGCTCCCAGTTCAAACCCCGTCCGCTCGCAAAGACGCCGCAGAAAAACTTCCATGGCCGCTGCCGGTTCAGGGGCAGCCTGCACGTCCGTGACAAGCGCCTTGAACAGATTTGCCAGTTCGTCACGCTGCGTACACTGCAGTTCGGACAGAGCCAGATCGTACTGACTGACCGAATGCCTGTAGACCACGATTGTCAGAAAAATGCCCACCACCCACAGACCGGCTGCCAGAATAACGGTACGCACCACAAGCGGCTGCACCAGCTCCATAACAGACTGCATGCGTGTGCTGGCCACCATATAATAAGAAAAAGAAGGCAGCTGCACCGCCTGATACAGCGCATCATCGGTAACCGTACGCCGGACACCGCCGCCGCGCAGCAGTTCCGCCCGTACCCGCGGCGGCACATCCAGCGTGGAAAGCGACATGCCCCGCAGTGCCGAACGCAGATCGTTCCATGCCACCAGCAGCGACCCGTCGGCGCGCACCAGCCCCACGGTAAATTCTGTGGAAAGCGATCCGTCCAGAAAGCGTTCCGCCAGATGCTGCGTATCTATCAGCCCGCACAGCAGCACATCTTTACCGGCAGCATTCACTGCGGCCCGATACATGACCAGCTGCGGATATGCACGGTACCCCTGAACCGCCAGCACCTGCACGGCCCCGCGTACTTCCGGCAGTTCGCGCCACATAAGACTGACCAGCGACTGGCTGAGGGTATCCTGCCCGGCATACTGTGCATACAGCAGATCTCCCGTGCGCGAATATGTCAGCGTGTTGCTTATGCGCGGATGAAACATAATGCCCGCAGCCTGCTCCGGCGGCACGCCTTCCGCCTGCATATCCAGCAGAAGCTGCATCTGCTCAAAGGCGTGCTCCGCCTCTCCGGAAAATGCCGCCACCACACGCCCCAGCTCGAGCTGAGCCTGACTTACCGCCTGCGAACGCGCATCACGTATGGCATCATAAGCAAACAGAAACGCCAGCAATGTAAGAATGCCTGCGATGAGTACCGCAGCATTTTTCCCGCGGGTCAGCAGAAATTCAGGGGGCACTTGCGGCTTCCTCCAGTGAATTCAAAAAGGTTGCCGCCTCAGCTGCCAGTGCAGGATCAACATGTGTAGCACGGGCAATCGCGTCCTGTGCCGGAAGCACCCGGTCACGCAGCGCCCGCCGCTCCGGCGCGGAAGGCACGGTTATCCTTACGCCGTTTTCACGCAGGGTCTTTTTGGCCTGCTCCTGCGCCGCAGCGGCTTCTTTGCGCCCTTCCAGCGCCGCCCTGTTCCACAACGCCGCAAGCTCGTGCCGTACGTCCCCGGGCAGATGCGCCCAGAAGCGGGCGTTGACCAGCGGCACATACTGGGCAAAGTACTGTCTGTCTTCAAAGGCATAGCGGATACCGTGCTCCCACAGCCGCGCGCTGACAACGGTTTCATATGTGGTCAGCACACCGTCCACCGTTCCGGATTCCAGCCACGACGGCAGGTCGGGCCATGCGATGATACGCGGCAGCCCCCCCAGCGCACTGATGCGCATTTCGTTGCCCAGCCCGCCCGCCACGCGGATGTGCAAACCTTTTACAAGCCGGTCGGCATCAAGCGGCGCTTTAAGGGTGAACAGCTGGGCATGTCCCAGATCAAGCCATGTGCCCAGCACCACAGAACGCGTGGCGTTCTCGATGCGCGTGACAACGCTCTGCCCCACATGGCCTTCCAGCAGCGTATGTGTATCCTGCGCAGCGCGTCCGTAAAACATCGGCAGCATGAATAAATTGACGGAAGGTTCGATGCGCGCGATGTTCCAGATGCCGGGGACCGCCATTTCAACCTTGCCCTGCGCCAGTGCGTACACCACGTCCCTGTCGCGGAACAGGCGGGCATTGGCATAGACAACCGCTTTCAGCCTGCCCTGCAGCTGCTCGTTAACCTGCTGCACAAACCTGCGCACAATGGCGGTCTGCATGTGGTCATCGGTATTTTCCAGCGATACGCGCATTACCGGCACAACAGCCGGTGCCTTACCGGCCCCCGCCAGAGAAAACAGCAGCACCGCCGCACATGTGAGCAAAATTCTCCACATCTGTTCCCTCCATAATGAAAATAATTTTCATGGCTGGCTTTGCCAGACTGTTTCCCGTATTTTCACCTGAAATGAAAAAAAGGCGGTTCCATGCAACATTACACCAGACGTTTTCAGGACTTCATTGCGGAAAAACGCATGAAATGGACCCAGCAGCGTGAAGCCGTGGTGCATGCCCTGTGGACCACTGAAGAGCATGTCACCTGCGAAGAGCTTGCCGCCCGTCTGGCAGCGCAGGGGCGCCGCATCGGTCTTGCCACCGTGTACCGCAACCTGCGGCTGCTGGTGGATGCCGGTCTTGCCCGTGAATTCCACAGCGGCGGAGCTTCTGTACGTTACGAACGGTACATCGAAGACGACCACCACGACCACCTGATATGCGAACGCTGCGGCAACACCGTGGAGTTTCTGGACGAAAAGCTTGAATCTCTGCAGGAAGAGCTTGCCAGACGCCATGATTTCCGGCTGACAGGACACAAGATGTATCTGTACGGAATCTGCAACCGCTGCCGGTCTTCCTCATAGCTTTCCGCCTTTCAGTTCAGCGGCAGTCCACAGCCGCCCGCCGTGCGGCCTGCGCCACCTGCAGGCAGGCGTCGCGTGCGGTCATGGACATCCGCATCATCTCCATACGCAGCAGTTCATCCATTCCCGTTGCCTGCAAAGCCTGTCCGCGCCCCTGTGCCGTGCACACTGCAAGCGCCTGTTCCATCCGCCCCAGCATAGCCCGCGTCTGCCGCCGCAGGGCGCTGTACGCAGCGGAAACCGCTGTTCCGTTTTCCGCGGCTCCCCGCATGACAATCAGCTCGTCCTGCAACCCCTGCAAAGCTTCATCCAGCACAGGCAGCCTGTCGCGCACTCCGCTGCAGACCGGCCCCTGACCGGAAAGCCACGCCTGTTCCAGCGCCGCCGACTGCCACATAAGGATGTTGAGATTGTGCGCAGGTATACTCTGCCCCGCACCCGGTTCAGGTTCCCCGGCCTGTGCGCAGTTAGCGGACGTACACACAAGCATGACAGAATATATCCACATTGTTATTATTTTCATGCGTTCTCCTGCATTCATTATCTATTTACAGTTACATACCATACCTCTGTTCCGGACGGCGGGCAAAAAAAACCCCCGGCCGGCACCGGGGGTTTGCGTGAGAACTCTGCCGTACGGGTCTTTAAAAAAGACTCAGCAACATCTTTGTGCCCACAGCCAGAAGCAGCACAGCAAAAATACGCTTGAGGCGAGGTACGGGCAGGCTGTGCGCCAGCCGCACCCCTACAGGGGCGGTAAGCATACTTGCGCTGACAATGCCTATCATGGCGGGCAGATAGACGTAGCCGACAGAGTATTGGGGCAGGGTCGGCTGGCCCCACCCGCTAAGAACATAGCCCAGTGAACCCGAAATGGCGAGAGGTAATCCGATGGCAGAGGCCGTGCCTATGGCCGTATGAATGGGGGTGTTGCACCATGTGAGAAAAGGCACCGACAACGTGCCGCCGCCTATGCCCACCAGACTGGACAACACTCCTATGCCGCCCCCGGCGGCCACCATACCCGGCGCCCCGGGCAGCTGCCGCGTGGGTTTGGGCTTGATGTTAAGCAGCATCTGCACGGCCACGTAGTACAAAAAGATACCGAAAAATCCTTTGAGAAAATTGGTCGAAAGCGCGGATGCCACAAATGCCCCTGCAAAAGTGCCCACAAGAATGCCGGGGGTGACCGCCTTTACCGCGGCCCAGTTGACGGCACCGCGCCGGTTGTGCGCGCGGAAGCTGGAAACGGAGGTGAAAATGATGGTAGCCAGAGAAGTACCCAGCGCAAGGTGCAGCATATGCTCATGCGGTACGTTCTGCCATGTGAACGAAAACGTGAGCATGGGAACAATCACCAGTCCGCCGCCAATGCCGAGCAGACCTGCCAGCACGCCTGCCACGGAACCAAGCGCAATGTAAAGAGCAAGAGATTCTATCATGATAGTAAGCCCGCCGTCCGTTAAAAAAGCCCGCGACAGCATGCCGCGGGCCGTATTCTGCATCAGATTCCGCGCAGTATATGCCGTCCGGCTTCCTGCACGCTGCGGCAGCCTGTAAGCACCATGGCCTGCACAAGCTGGCCGCGCAGCGCTTCAAGGTATGCAGCCACGCCTTCGGCCTGACCGCCCACCGCGGCAATGCTGAAAGGACGTCCGATAAGCACGGCATCGGCGCCCAGAGCAAGCATTTTGATCACATCAAACCCGTCACGCACACCGCCGTCCGCCAGCACGGTAATGCGGCCCTTCACGGCATCGGCGATTTCGGGCAGCACTTCCGCGGCACCCGGCGTATGGTCAAGCACGCGCCCGCCGTGGTTGGAAACCACAATGGCGTCGGCACCCACTTCCACCGCCAGCTGGGCATCCACCACCGTCATGATGCCCTTCAGGATAAACGTCCGGCCTGCCGCGTGCACTTTGTCCACAACGGCTTTCAGCTGCGCCGGTGTTTTGGGCGACACAGGTCTGCCCATCTTGCGCAGCGTAACCAGCCCCGCGGCATCGATATCCATACCCACAGCAGGACAGGCCGAAGCAAGCGCCCGGTCAAGCTTCTGGTCAAGCTCTTCCCCGTCCCACGGCTTGATGAACGGAATACCGTGCCCTTCCACCGCCGCAATGCCGTCCATGCCGGCGTCGATGATGAACGGAGGCACCCCGTCGCCCGTACAGCCTATGACTCCCTGCTGTCTGCAGCCGCCCAGAATGGCGTTCACATACTCTTCTTCGGTGATGCCGCCGCCCATGTTGAAGGAGACTCCTCCGATGGGCGCAGCCATGACAGGCATGGAAAGAGGAATACCAAGCACGGTCACCGAGGTGTCGGGCTGCACGGCATCATGGATAAGGCGCATGTTCAGCTGCACGGCCGCCAGCGATTCCACATTGTTGCGGAAAGAAGAGGCGGTGTTCAGTCCGCCCATGCCGGGCACTTCGCCCGCGCAGGCCTTGCCGTTGCACACGGGACAGACCCGGCAATAGCCTTTCATCAGTTCTTTTGCCTTTTCGCGTACTTCCTTCATGCCGGAGAATCCTCCTTGGCCGTCGTGGCGGCATTTGTGTGATGAGTGTGTGCGGACACCCTGCCTGCGGCACGCCGCTTTGCGCGGCAGCCCTTCTGAAAACGTTTCCGGTAAAATTTATGCAGAAACGCTTTCCGGTGGTGCCGTATTTGTTTGATCGCCCAAATTGATACCGTAGACGCCGGCTGCGGGCAAGAGAACGACGCCGCGAAAACCTCAGCGGAGCATCAGTCAATCCACTCCAGAGCAATTTTTTCCACGTAGTCGATATGGGAATGCATTTCCTGAAAGGCCGCCTCGGGGTCTCGGCGCGCCAGTGCCGCCAGCACCCGCTCGTGCGTCATCACCGCCCAGTCGCGGCGTTCTTCGGTCTGCAGGGTGAAATCGCGGCTTTCGCTGACAATGTCGTGGATGCGCACCAGCACCTCATACAGCACGCGGTTGCCGGTGGCTTTGGCGATAAGCAGGTGAAATTCGGCGTCCAGCGCCGATCCGGAACCGCCCTGAGCAATGACGGCTTTCTGCTCGTTGAGTTTTTCCCGCAGCAGAGCAAGATCGGTGCCCGAAATATTACGTGCCGCCAGACTGGCTATCTGCGGTTCAAGCAGCTTGCGGAACTCAAGAACCTCCTGAATGTTGCGCTGCTCCACTGCCATGCCCAGCGGGCCGTACAGCAGTTCCTGCCGGTCATCAAGAACATAGGTGCCGTCGCCGCGGCGGCTGGCCAGCACTCCCTGCTGTTCCAGCGAGCGGATTGCCTCGCGCACGGAATGGCGCGAAACCCCGAGCACCTCTGCCAGATGCCGTTCGGCGGGCAGCTTGTCGCCCCGCCGCAGCTCGCCGCAGGCTATAAGCTCGCGCAGCCTGTTGGCTATCTCGTTACGCACGCACTGTTTTGTGGTTCCTTCCGGAACAAAACGGACCGAATTTCTGGACATGTGTGTCTTCTCCGCCCCGTACCGACAACCGGTACGCTACTGGCGCCCTTCCAGCACCACGCCCCCGGTGACAAATGAAATCCCCTGCGACGAGGCGGTACCTATCATCACCCCTTCCACCACAGGCGCGGGTACCGGGCTTGTGCAGTTCCAACGCACGATGAAACGGGCTCCTGAACCACCGCTCAGGTCGTTTTCCGCCACCACAAACCGCACGCCCCCCAGCGGCGGCACCGTGACGGGCTTTTCCGTAAAATTGCGCACGGCTTTGCCGTCGGTATCAACATAGGTCACCTGTTCAAGAACAATGGGATGCTCCGCCGAGGTGTTACGCACACTCAGCGTGGTGGCAAGGGCAAAACGGGCTTCCTTGTTGCCGTAGTACACATGCGAGTAAACAGGCACATGCAGCAGCTGACTTTTCCAGCGCGGTGCCTGCCAGTCCTGCGCGGCTGCCGTGCAGACCGAAAAAATAACAAAACATGCAACCAACGCATAACGCACTGTTTTTTTCATCGCAAACTCTCCCTTGCAGCAGCACGGGTGGTGCCGTCAGACAGGTCAGCGTTCTTCCTGAACATGTTCAAGCGCCTGCCGGAACAGCTGGCGCACATGCTCGTCATCCAGCGAGTAGAACACGTTTTTTCCTTCCTTGCGATAACGGACCAGCTTGGTGGCGCGCAGCAGCCGCAACTGGTGCGAAACCGCCGACTGGCTGAGGCACAGTATGGCCGCAAGATCGCAGACGCACAGTTCGCTCACGGCCAGCGCCTCAAGAATACGGGCGCGTGTTCTGTCGCCCAGCACCTTGAACAGTTCGGCAAGAGCCGAAAGTTCTTCCTCGGGGGCCATGGCGGCGCGCACCTTGTTCACGGTGTCAGTATGTTCGCAATGATGTCTGCAGATAGGTGGATCGTCCCGCACGTAACCTCCGGCCGGCAGCAGGGCTGCCTGAAATGGATGTTGAACATAGCCCTGCGCAGCCGCGCGGTCAAATGCACAGCGCGGTCAGCACGGAGAATCCAGCGGCACCACGGCGCGCACAACCGTGCCTATGCCTTTCTCCGTCACAATATCCAGCCGGCCGCATATAAGCTCCAGCCGTTCGCGCATGCTGTCCAGCCCTATGCCGTTGCGGGTGTTGTCCAGCCGGTCAAAACCGCTGCCGTTATCGGTGACGGTCATCACGCATTCTTCCCCCACCTGCTCAAGGCTGATCCGGGCCGAATCAGAACCGCTGTGCCGTATGACGTTGTTCAGCGCCTCCTGCGCCACGCGGAACAACACCGATTTCTGCACATCCGACAGCGCATTTTCCGGCAGAGAAAGATGGCTTGTGATGGTAAGAGAATGGATCTGGCTCATTTCCTGCTGCAGCCAGCGCAGCGCGGCGATGAGTCCCAGGTCGTCCAGCACCGTGGGGCGCAGGTCCATGACTATGCGCCGCGTCTCCACAATGGCATGCTGCACATATTCGATGGTTTTCGATATGCGTTCCGTGGGCCAGCCCGTGCCGGACTGTTCCAGCCTGCTGCGTTCGCCTTCCAGCATGAACTTGATGCCCGAAAGCGTCTGCGCCATGGAATCATGCAGTTCGCGGCCTATGCGCTTGCGTTCTTCCTCCTGCGCGGAAAGCACCTGTGCGGAAAGCCGCCTGAGACGCCGCGAAATCTGTTTCTGCTCGGTAACGTCCATCATGTACACGGCCACCCCGGTAACCCAGTCGGCATACCCGAAAACCGGATAATAGGTCACATCCAGTTCCAGCCCGAAAGCCTGCACCTCGAAACGTGCAGGCAGAAAGGTTTCCAGCACTTCGTGCAGCGCATCGCGCCACACCAGTGTATCGGTAGTCCCCTGCAGCAGGTCAAAAAACACCTGCCCGCCGGACCCCCTTTCGGGCAGCCCCAGCCGCTGTGCGGCGGTGATGTTGAGCGTTATTATCCTGCCGCCCGTATCCATCAGCAGCGCACTGTCGGCAAGCGCGTTCATCAATGCCTCAAGATGATTGCGGTGCTGCATGATAAGCTCTTCGTGCAGTTTGCGCTCAGCTATCTCACGTTCCAGACGGTCGTTCACTCTGCCCAAGGCTGCCGTGCGTTCCTTGACGCGTTCTTCCAGCGTCTTGCGCACGGCCTCCATGGCGCGGGTGGCCTCCACGCGGGAAGTCACGTTGATGCCTATGAACAGCAGCAGAGTCTCGCCGTCGGGCATGGTGATGGGTGCCCTGATAACATCAAACCATTCCCTGCGCCCGCCGGTACCCACTATGCGCTCTTCCAGCTGGGCCACACGGCCTTCCTGCAGCACTTCGCGGTCCACGGCACCGAAATATCCGCACATGCGGGGGCCCGCGTCGGCCACGCCCCACACATCACCCGGCAGGCCGTAAAACTCGCGCCATGCCCTGTTGGCAAACATCAGCGCACCGCGGCTGTCAAACACGCTGATAAGGTTGGGCGAAGCCTGCACCAGCAGTTTGATAAACTCCCTTTCACGCAGCAGACGCTGTTCCATCCGCTTGCGTTCCTGCACCTCCACCTCCAGCGCCTTGGTTCTGCCACGCACCCGCGCTTCAAGGTCCCTGTTGATGCGTACCAGTGTCTGGCGCACCGATTCACGTTCGGTCACGTCTCTTTCCAGCAGGCCGAAAAGCGGCGTATCGGAACTGACCCCCAGCACCGGAAAGATGACACACTCGTATCTGTTTGCTTCCTGCACCTCACGGAACACCACGGAGCGTCTGGTACGCTGTGATTCATTCATGGCGTGCAACCGGCGCTCGGCTGCTGCTTCCGACAGAAAATCAGTCAGCCGCCCGCCCAGATACCGCATGAAAGGAACCCTGTGCCGCGCTGCCGATGCCCTGTTTGCTGCCACAATACCTCCGGCGGCATCCAGTAGTGCCAGCGGTTCGGGCACAGCATCCAGAAACGCACGGAAAAAAGTCTCGAACCGGCGGAAAGAAAGCAGACGCCACCCGCAATCGCTGGCAGCCACAACGGTATCCAGCACACCCCCGTGTTCGTCTGTATGCCGGTGCAACGCGGCTGTCAGGGTTCTGCCGTCCTTGTGCGAAACCAGCCTGAAGCTGCGCGTCCGCCCCCCGCCGGTGCCTTCGTGCCCGTCAGAAAAAAGAGCGTGCAGCAACGCCGTATCGTCGGGATGCACAAAGGTTTCTATATAACGGGGGTCTTCGTACAGCAGGGCCGCAGACCCGCCCAGTACCGATGAAAATTCCGGCCCGGCGAACAGAAACCGGCCGGAGGTTCCGTCACGCAGCAGCCACACTGCCTCACCGCCCATACCTGCATCGCGGCCGAAAAAAACATCCGCCGCTGCCAGCGGGCCGGCAACGGCGGATTCCAATTCTCCGATACGTGTTCTGTATATCCCGCACTGACGCACAAGCTCGCTGTTGCGGGCTTCAAGCTCGGCAATGCGTTCTCTGAGCTTTTCTGTGGTAACATCCATACTTAGGCATCCTGCACGCTTGGTATAAAGGTTACAGGGCGCCTGCGCTGCGGGCGGTGCCGGAAAAGCGCCGGTGCGCTACACGGCCACCTCCCGCCTGACGGCAAGATCTGCCATTATCTGCTGCAGACGGTCCGGATCATCATCATTCAGCAACGCATGCACGCTGTCGTAGGGCAGTACCTGCGTATCGTATTCAACAGTGAGAGTGCGCGTAAACAGATTCATATTGGTTCTGATGATGCCGGCTATGCCCCCGCGCCCCGCTTTTTTCAGCATGGCGGCCTTGGGGTGACCGGCTATGGCAAGATCCACCCGGACTTTGAGTCTGCCCGGCTTATGGTCGCACACGGCAAGAAATTCCTTAAGCTCTGAAAGTACAGAAATATCCATATATAACTACCGTATATCAAAGGCGGCACTGCTGTGCGCCCGTATAACGTCAGACATTCGTCATTATAACAGCCGAAGACGTATTTTTTTATACTACCTCCGGTGACCGACGGGAGCAAGTACTCCGGCAGGGCATAAAAAGCCAGCATATTTTTTTCTGATAATTAATGAAGCACTATAGAAAAAAGGTCCGCTCTGCTGTATGAAAAGAGTATGACTTCTCCCTGTCCGCAAATTTTATGGAACATGACAAGAAAATGCAATTTTTCCTGTCATTACTGTTACTTTCCCCATGACAACTCACCCGTTTCCGACTCATTACCCGTCGCCGCGCTGCTGGACTTTCTGCGGTCGCGCGGAGGAGAATGGCTGGTGGGACTAACCGGCGGTGAACCGTTCATCTATCCGGATTTTGTGGATATCTGCAGTGCCATTGCCGCGGAACACCGTATCGGCATTGATACCAACCTCAGTGTGACACCGGTCGTCAAACGCTTTGCCCGGCACGTACCGCCCGACAGAGTGCACGACATATACGCCGCGCTGCACATTGAAGAACGCGAACGCAGAGGGGCTGTGGATGCTTTTATCCGCAATTACCATACCCTTGCCGGGCGCGGTTTCACGGTCAAGGTGAACTATGTGGTGCACCCGTCGCTGGTGCAGCGCTTTGCCGCCGACTGTGAATTTTTCGGCCGCCACGGAATACCGCTCACACCGCGCCCCTTCAAGGGCGTTCACGAAGGCCGCAGATACCCCGAAGGATACGGCAGCACAGCCGCAGCCATTTTTGCACAGCACCCCGAGGCGGGCAGAAAAACCGTTTTCAACTTTCACGGCGTACCCTGCCACGGCGGGCACACCTTTCTGCGCATGGAGCCGGACGGCACGGTGCTGCGCTGCCCCGGCGACAAGACGGTGCTCGGCAACGTGCTTTCAGGCACCGTGCAGACAGAAAGCGGCCCCACCCCGTGCCGCATGCACCGCTGCCCCTGTCAGGGTGTGGAGCACATCCTGCCCGACGCCGCCCAGCAGGATTTCATCGAGGGTGTGCGCGCCTATGTGGTGGGCGACCTGCCCGCGGCGCAACGGGCCTTTGCCGCCGCACACAGCCGGGCACCGGCCATGACACAGGCTGCCAACAACGCCGGCGTGGCCGCATTCGCCGCGGGCGATGCTCAGGCGGCAGCGTGCTGTTTTGCCCGGGCTGCCGCCGACGATCCAGTCACACCGCTTTATGCCGCCAATCTCAAGCTGGCCCGCCGCGCGGCACAAGCGTCTCCGCCTTCCGGAACGGAAAACGAAACGCCTGAACTCTCACTTGCAGTCAACTACCAGCGTACCGGCAACTGACCAAAAGAGCAGCCGCATGTCCCAGACATATAATATACTGATGTATTCGCACGACACATACGGGCTGGGGCACATCCGCAGAACCATGACCATAGCGCAGGCTCTGCTGCATCCGGACGTGAATATCCTCATCCTGACCGGATCACCCATCGCCGGGCGCTACACATTTCCTCAGGGGATAGATTTCGTCCGTATTCCCGGCATGATAAAGCAGTCAAACACAAGTTATGTGCCGCATTCCATCAAAGTGGCCCCCAACCATGCACTGGATATCAGGCAGGAAATCATCACAGCCACGGCAAAAGCGTTTGATCCCGCCATGTTCATTGTGGATAAAGTGCCCGTGGGACTGAAAGGCGAGGTGCGCCCCGTACTGGAATGGTTCCGTACCAGCAGACCAGAAACAAAAGTCATTCTGGGGCTGCGCGATATTCTGGACGATGCGGCCACAACCCGTGCAGACTGGGAAAACAGAAATTATCTGCATGTGATAGATGACCTGTATTCCGAGGTCTGGGTCTACGGAGAAAAACGGCTGTACAATCCGCTGGAAGAATATGGCATTCCCGGTCATATGCATCATAAATTCGTCTTCACGGGCTACCTGCCGCGCCCGTCGTATATCAAGGCCGCGGCAACGCAGCAGCGGCGCAACGGTGACAGACTGGTACTGGTCACCGCGGGCGGCGGCGGCGACGGCTACCCGCTGCTGGACTGTTACATGAAAATGGCCGAATCCGGCCCGCTGCCCTTCCGCACGGTCATGGTTTCCGGCCCGTTTGTGCCCAAGCCCAGGCAGGACGAACTGGCCGACAGGGCCAGACGGTCGGGCATCGCATTCAAGACCTTTCACAACAAACCGGAAAAACTGATGGCCAATGCCGACGTGGTGGTGAGCATGGGCGGATATAATACCATCTGCGAAGTGCTTTCGCAGCGCAAGGTGACACTGGTCATCCCGCGTGATACCCCCCGCATGGAACAGCTTATCAGGGCGCGCATGCTGCAGCGCGAGGGACTGGCCGACTTCATCGAGTGGGACCGCATGAGCCCGTCGCTCATGCTCGGACGCATCCTTGCCCTGCTGGAAAACCCCGCCCCGTGGAAGCAGGCCATGGAAAACTTTGCACTCACCGGACTGGAAACCATCAAGCAGCGTCTGGCCGCCTTCCGTCAGGAGGCCGCGGCATGACACGACACACCGCGCTGCAGAACAACCGGGAAGCCCCTGTGCTGGGGTTTGTGCTCAAAGGCTATCCGCGCATATCCGAAACATTCATCGCCAACGAAATACGTCTGCTGGAAGAACAGGGACTGAGCATCCGGATTTTTTCCATGCGCGCCCCGCGCGAATCTTTCAGTCACGACAGCGTCCGCGCCATCAGGGCACAGGTCACCTATCTGCCCGAATCCATGCTGCGCGGACTGCCGGTGCTTTTGCGGCACACCCTGCGCCGCCTGCTGCGCGACCCCGCCGCATTCCGCCGTGCGGCATCTTTGTGGCTGGCGCGGCGCAAGGGCACGGAAAAACTGCACACATGGGCCAAACACTTCATGCAGGCATGCTGTCTTGCCGACGCGGCAGAGCACAACGGCCCGCATATCGGGCACCTGCATGCCCATTTTGCCCACACGCCCGCCTCTGTGGCGCTGTATGCGGCAGAACTGCTGCGCATCCCTTTCAGCTTTACCGCCCACGCCAAAGACATCTACACGCAGCCCCCCCCAGCGTCTGAAATTCAAGCTGGACCGCGCCGCGTTCGCTGTAACCTGCACCGGATACAACAAGCAGCATCTGGACGGCATGGGCAGCCGCACTCCGGTGCACACAGTCTATCACGGCATTGACCTTGGTCTGTTCAACCCCGCAGCCTGCACCCCTCCGGTCCCGCCGCCGTATACGGTCATGACGGTGGCGCGCTTTGTGGAAAAAAAAGGTCTCGGGATTGTGGCGCAGGCGCTCGGCCTGCTGCGCGGGCAGGGGCTGGATGTACGCTGGCTGCTTGTAGGCGACGGAAACGCCAAAGCCCGCCGCAAACTGGCCGCTCAGATACGGCAGGCGGGCATGCAGGATCATGTGACCATTACGGGCACGCTTACCCATACGCAGGTGCTTGAACAGTACAACGGGGTGCACGCCTTTGCGCTGGGCTGCCTGCTGGCAAAAAACGGCGACCGCGACGGCATACCCAACGTCATAGCGGAGGCAATGGCTCTCGGCGTGCCCGTTGCGGCCACCGGAGTCTCCGGCATTCCCGAACTGATCATCCACGGCAGAACAGGCATGCTGGCCCCGCCGGATGATGCGGCCGCTCTGGCAGATGCACTGCGCCCGCTGCTGACAGACACCGCCCTGCGGCAGAAAATCACACAGGCCGCGCGCAGCCATGTGGAAGCCGTGTTCGACAGCACAAAGCAGACGGCCTGTCTGGCCCGCATATTCGCAGATACGGCCGGTCACGCCCGCACCGGCGCCGCAGTGTCAGGCACACAGCACAGCGGGCGCCCCACGCTTTCCTGACGCGGAGCACGGAGAATCATATGTCGCTGTATTTCTGCACCCCGTTCAAACCGCCCGACCACCCGCGCCCCTCCGGCGATGTGACTATCGCGCAGGACCTGTGCGCTTTTATGCGGCAACAGGGACAACATGTGGAAACTGTTCCCTATCTGCCCACAGACAGAATATGGCGGCGGCCCGCCATGTGGCCGCGTCTTGCGTGGCGCAGAGCGGCTCTCGGCCTTTCGCTTTGCCGGCGCAGGCCCGGTGCGTGGTTCACCTACCACAGCTACTGGCGTGCGCCCGACCTGCTGGGCCCCGCGGCAGCCGCACATGGCGTGCCGTATTTCATCTTTGCCGGTGCACACTCGCCCAAGCGCGCCCATGACCGGGCCTCACGCTGGGGTCATGATAAAAATCTGGCCGCACTGCGAGCCGCCGCCCAGATTTTTGTAAACAAACACAGAGACTTGCCAGCCCTGCGCAGCGTTCTGCCCGAATCACGCCTGAGCTTTATCGCACCGGGTATCCGCCCCGACGATTTTGCGTTTGACCGCAGCAGCCGCGAAGAACTCCGCCGCCAGTGGCGCGTGAGCACCGCATCTGTGGTGTTGAGCGTGGCCATGCTGCGCAAGGGGGTAAAAACAGAAGGCATAAAACAGGTGATAAGTGCCTGTGCGCGTCTGAGAGCCCGCGGAGAAGATATCATACTGGTGGTGGCGGGCGACGGACCCGAAAAAGAAGCGCTGGAACGGCTGGCCGGATACGAACTGGCGGGAAATGCCCGTTTCACGGGGTTTGTTCCGCGGGAGGCGTTATACAAATACTACAGCGCAGCCGACCTGTTCGCCTTTCCCGGCATCAACGAAGGTCTGGGCATGGTCTATCTGGAAGCACAGGCAGCCGGACTGCCCGTGGTGGCATGGGACCATGACGGCGCGCCTGAACTGGTAAAAACGGGAACTACAGGCATCATCACTCCCGCGTGGGACACAGCGGCCTTTGCCCATGCCATAGGCTGGCTGGCCACCGACGGCAGAATGCGCCGCACGCTGGGCGACAATGCCCGCAATCATGTGCGGGCACAGCACAATCTGCACACAAACTACAGCCGCATGCTGGATATCATGAATACCCTGTGCGGAGAAACCCGCCCCGACGGCACATGCACACATCCGGATTTCAAATGATGGAATTTCTGCTTATCAGACACGCCAGCACTCCGTGGAATGAAGAAAAACGCATACAGGGCCAAAAAGATATCCCGCTCAGCCCGCAGGGAGTGCTGCAGGCCCGCGGCTGGTGCAATACGCTGCAGCGGGTGCTCTGGTCACGGGTTCTCTGTTCCGACCTGCAGCGCGCGGTGGACACGGCGCACAGCGTCAATAACGGACGGGAAAGCATCATTTCGACCGACAGACGTCTGCGCGAGCAGGACTGGGGCCGCTGGACGGGGTGCACCATCGATGAGCTGCACGGCAGACACGCCGCCGAGGTCCGGCTGCAGGAAAATGCGGGCTGGAATTTCCGCCCCCCCGGCGGAGAGTCACGCACAGAGGTGCTCCGCCGCACGCTGGACTGTCTGGAGGAAACCGTCCGCAATGCAGCGCAGTCCCGCACCGCTCCCGTGCTGGTGGTCACGCATCTTGGTGTCATCAAATGCCTTGTCACCCATCTCATGGGGCTGTCTTTCACACCCGACGAACCGAGCCCGGTAAAAAAACGCGCTCTGCACCGCATCGGATGGGACGGCCGCACATTCACACTGCTTGAACGCAACAGGGACCTGTAAGGCACCGTCATGCGCATTCTGCACTACTGTCAGCACGTGCTGGGCATGGGGCACCTTTTCCGCAGTCTGGAAATAGCCAGAGCACTGCACCGTCACGAAGTGACGCTGGTTACAGGCGGCCCGCCCGTATCCGCCTCACTGCCGCCGCACATAAGGCATATCCAGCTGCCGCCGCTGATGATGGACAGCGGTTTTTCCGGGCTGCATACGGTGCCCTGCGCCGCCGGTGAACTGCCGCCCGACCTGCGGCAGGTACAGGACATGCGCCGGCAGATGCTGCTGAAAACCCTGCACGAAACAAGACCCCGCATTCTGCTTGTGGAGCTTTTCCCCTTCGGTCGCAGGCAGTTCTCCTTCGAGCTTGTGCCGCTGCTGGAATCCGCCCGCTCCGGTGCATACGGCCGCATGCAGATTGTCTGCAGCGTGCGGGATATTCTGGTGGAAAAAGACAATCAGGCCCGTTACGAAGAACGTGTGCTCTCTGCGCTGAATACCTGGTTCGACCATGTTCTTGTGCATACCGACCCCGCCGTGGTCCGGCTGGAGGAAACCTTTTCGCGCCTGCCGGAAGTTGCCGCCGACGTGCACGACACGGGGTATGTGACACCCCTTCCCGCAGCGCACAAAGCCGCAAGGCTGCGCAGGGCGCTGCGGCTGCAGGCGCAGGAACCGCTTATCGTTGCCAGCGCCGGCAGCGGAAGCGTGGGTGCCGGTCTGCTGCAGGCCGCGGCACGGGCATCACACATTCTGCTCCGTACCGTACCGCACCGCCTGCTCGTGTTCACAGGCCCTTTCATGCCGCCGGAACATACGGCGTCACTCCTGCAGGCCGCAGCAGGCGCCGCGCACATCCGCATACGCACCTTTACCCGCCAGTTTCCGGCATACCTTGCGCTGGCCGGCCTTTCCGTTTCGCTGGCGGGATACAACACCACCATGAATCTGCTGGCGGCCCGCACATCGGCGCTGGTGCTGCCGTTTGACAGCAACAGAGAACAGCGCATGCGCTCCCGGCGGCTCGAACGTCTGGGCGCCCTGCGCATCCTGCAGCCCGACGATCTGGAACCGCACAAGCTGGCAGAGCTGATGCAGGCCGCGCTGGCGCGGCGTCCGCAAAAAACCGGCATAAATCTGGACGGCGCCCGCACATCGGCGCGCATACTGGAATCAGCGGCACGGCACGCATCAGGCTCCCGCACGGAGAACAGCCCATGACAACCCGCTCCGCCCGCAACCCGCATCCGCCGGTTTCGGCGCTGTGGAAAGCACCGCGCCGCAGCCTGCCGCATCACGCAGCAACGCTGACCGGTGCCCTGCATCATGCCGCGTCTGAGTACATGCAGCGCTCGGGACGCCCTGCAAAGGTTTTTTTCCGCGCCGATGACGTCGCCATGGATTCAGCCCTGAACACCGCCATGTTCGAAGCCTTCATCAAGGCAGGTGTTCCGCTGGCCCCCGCGCTGGTTCCGGCATGGCTCAACGCGGACCGCTGGCACGCGCTGCTGCGCCTTACGGCCGCGGCACCGCATCTGTGGGCATGGCATCAGCACGGCTGGCGTCACCGCAACGGGCAGCAGGAAGGGAAAAAAGGAGAATTCGGCTCTGACCGCCACGCAGAAAACAAAACTGACGACATACTCAAAGGGCGGGACAAGCTGCGCCGCGTAACAGGCAACGCCTGCTGCCCGCTGTTTACACCGCCGTGGAACAGAATGGACGGCGAAGCACTGACCGCGCTGGCCGCCGCAGGCTTCAGGGCTGTGTCACGCTCGGCGGGCGCCATGCCGCCCGCCCCGCCGCAGCTGACGGAACTGCCCGTCAACGTTGACCTGCACACGCGCAGGGAAGCCGCTTCTCATGAAGGATGGCAGGCACTGACCCGCGAAATATGCGCCGCGGTCAGCACCGGCTGGTGCGGCATCATGCTGCATCACAACCGCATGAACGGAGCGGCGGCCGCTTTTCTGACCACACTGCTCGTATTTATACGCGATCATCCGCACCTGCATGTTGTTGATGTCCGCCGTTATATGTTATGAATAGGGTACCACCCGTCACAATCAATGGTACCGCTCCGGCGACAGAAAGGACAGCATGACCCCGCATGACGCCCGAAAGCACACCCGCCCCGAAGAAAAGCGCAGGCAGATCGTCCTGCCTTTCAGCAAATCGGTGGAGATAGCCTGGCGCAATCTGCGGGCACGCCTTTTCCGCTCACTGATCACGGCGGGCAGTCTGGTGCTGGCCGTGGCATTTCTGTCTTTTGTGCTGGTCAGCACCGATATTGCCTCCGGTCTGGCGCGCCACGGCAGTGCCGGGACCCTGCGCGCGCTGTACCGTGCCGGTTTTGATGTGGACACGGTTACCGGAGCGGTTCAGGCGGGGGCAAAAGACAGATGGATCATCATCCTTTCGTTGCTGGTCTGTACCGTGGGTATAGTCAATGCCCAGATGATGTCCGTTACGGAACGGTTCCGCGAAATCGGCATCATGAAGTGCCTGGGGGCGCTTGATTCCATGATTCTGCGGCTGTTTCTGCTGGAGGCTGTAATGCAGGGTGTCGCCGGATCCACCGCGGGCGCCGTTGCCGGACTGGCTGCGGCCATATCGGGCGGGCTGGCACGTTTCGGAACCGATGCCGTCACCCTGCTGCCGTGGAGCGATGTGCTGCTTTCCCTTGTACAGGCCACGGGCACAGGGTTGATTCTCAGCCTTGCCGCGGTGCTGTATCCGGCCATTGTGGCCGCCCGTATGCCGCCCGTGGCAGCCATGCGGGCAGACCTGTAAATCCTGCCGCCATGCCGCAGGGCCACACCGCAGGCACGCACCGGTCGGCGGGGTGTAACCATTCACGGGATATTTTCTGATGCACACACGCGACAAACGCCTGACGCGGGCGCTGGGCTATCTGCTGCGCAAACCCGTCAAGGCGCTCAAAGCCATACATCGGGACAGGTTTCAGACCCGCTACTGGCAGCAGCTGGTATGCGGGACATATGACATGCCCGACGGCCTGCCCGTGACGGACATACTGGACCTGCTGGGCGGTCTTGACGAGACGGTGCAGCCGTATGCCTTTCTGGAAGCATCGGCCACCGTGACGGATATCGCCCTGCTGAAAGCGCTTGCACGCCGCTGCGCGCACGGCTGCTCCTATCTGGAAGTCGGCCGCTGGAGAGGCGAATCGCTGATGAATGTGGCCGCCGTGGCCCGGTCATGCGTTTCTGTCAGTCTTTCTGCGCAACAGATGCGGCAGGCGGGGTTCAGCGACAGCATGATAGCTCAGGACGGTTTTTTTCTGCGCAACGGGGCCACCGGACGCAGTACAGACCACATAACATGCATTGATGCCGACACGCAGACATTTGATTTCAGCACGCTGGGCAGACGGTTCGATCTTATTTTCATAGACGGCGACCACCACAGCGAGGCCGTGGCGCGCGACACCCGCTCGCTGCTGCCGCTGCTGCGCGACGAAAACTCCGTCATGGTGTGGCACGACTATGCACAGTCGCCCGAAAAACCCCGCTGGGCGGTGCTGGCCGGTATTCTGCAGGGCATGCCGGCGGCAGAACACCGGCACCTGTATCATGTTTCCAACACGTTATGTGCACTGTACACACGCACGCCCCTGCACGCAGCCACGCAGCGCTTTGCCGTTACGCCGCGCACGGAATTCAGCGTGCGCATACAGGCCCGCAAACTGCACGCCGCACCGCCACGCGGAGAAACGTCATGACCGCCAGCCGCACCATAGTACGCGTTTCCGGCGTCACCAGAACATTCCGCATGGGCAAGGTGGACGTACAGGCGCTCAAAGGCGTGGATCTGGAGATTTTTGCCGGTGAATACATTTCCATCATGGGACCATCCGGTTCCGGCAAGTCGACGCTTTTCAACATGATAGGCGGTCTGGACAAACCCACGGACGGCAAGGTGTTCATTGACGAAGTGGATATCGCCCAGCTGGACGCCTATGAGCTTGCCTGGCTGCGTAACCGCAAAATCGGATATATTTTTCAGACGTTCAACATCATACCGGTAATGACCGCGCTGGAAAACATTACCCTGCCCATGATTTTTGCCGGCATGAGCAACGACGATGCCACACGCAAAGGGCTTGAACTGCTTGATATGGTCGGACTGGGCGCACGCCGCGACCACAAGCCGCTCGAACTTTCCGGCGGGCAGCAGCAGCGTGTGGCCATTGCCCGCGCACTGGCCAACGATCCTTCCATCATTCTGGCCGACGAACCCACAGGCAATCTGGACCTGACCACAGGAGAGGACATCATCAGGCTGCTGCGCAGCCTGAGCACCGAAAGAGGGGTGACTGTCATTTCCGCCACGCACGACTACAAAATGCTCAATGTGTCGGACAGAGTCGTCTGGGTACGCGACGGCCGCGTTGACACGGTGGAATCGCGCGACGAACTGAACATATCGGTGGGCGGCATCCACACACCGGCAGCGCCACCGGAGTAACCGGCAGGACACAGCATGCATACACATTCCTGCAACGCGGCGCCGCACCCTGCTGCGGCATCCTCGGGACGGCCCGTGTCCGCCCCGGCGCGGCGGTATGTGCTGCTGGGACTTCTGCTGTGCTGTCTTGCCCTGCCGCACAGCGCCGACGCCACCGAAACCCTGACAATGCAGCAGACAATCCGTGCGCTGGCGTTCCTCAAAGACCGCTCGCCCGGCACCACGGGCGCGGCGCTGGCCGCAAGCCTTATGGAACGGGGCTTTGATACCGCTTTTCCCACGCCGGACCTGCAATCAGCAAAAGTGGTCATCGGGCGGCACCCCTTTGCCGTTCCGGCACGCCGACACATGGGCAGCAGCATAGCCCTGCTGCCCGACGGCCCGCCGGCCGCCATAACGCCGCTGCTCATGAACCGGCTTTTCACCGGTGCAACAGGCGACGGCGGCATAACCGGCAAAGCGGTATGGGCTGCCAAAGGCTCGCTGGCCGAATTTGAAGGGATGGACGTCAAAGGTTCAGTGGTGCTCATGGACATGGATTCCGGCAAACACTGGATCAATGCCGCACGGCTGGGGGCTGCCGCACTGATCATGGTGGACTTCACCGGTCCCGGCGACCCCGCACGGCGGCTCTTCCGTGAAAAGCTGGAACCCACTCCGGTGAATTTTCCGGTTTTCTGGATGCAGGCGGAGCAGGCTGGCCGGATGTTCGGCCCGCTGAACCGCCGGAACCCCGCCGCGCTGGACAAGGAAGTGCTGCTGCAGTCATCCACGGTGTGGCAACCGGCCGAGGCCGATAATGTTTTCTGTTTCATTCCCGGCACAGCCCCGCAGCAGGACGGCGGCTATCTGCTGGTGGAAGCGTTCTACGATGCCACGGGCATGGTGCCCGGCAACACTCCCGCCGCAGATCAGGCTGCTGGTGCTGCCATGCTGCTTGAAACGGCCCGTCAGTTCGCCGCGGCCCCCCCGCAGCGCCCCGTACTGCTGGTGGCAACAGCCGGACACGATCAGGGCAAGGCCGGAAGCCGTGAGCTGGCATGGGCTCTTTCCGCGGAGCGTGCAGCCATCACAGCGCGGCAGAACGCGGCACGCCTGCGCGCCGCCGACGCCCGCACAGTCCTGCGCGTGCTCTCGCATCAGGCTCCCCTCAGGGAAGCCCGTTCGGAACAGGCTTACAGCGACGGCAGTCACGAACTTGTCCGGCTGGCCTTCCGCGAGGCGGTGCGCAACAAAGAAGACGCCATCACCCGACAGCTGATGCGGCTCCGGCTGGAGGCAGACTCCGCCGATGCCGCCGTGCGCATCCGTCAACTGGCGGCACAGCGCATCACCCTGCGCCGTCTGGGCTGGACATCCGGCACCCTGCGGCAGAACGACCCCATGCGCAGTGAGGAAGAAGCTGTCCTTGAAGCCCTGCTGCCGGTTGTACGCTCTGCGCAGGAACAGATGGCCCGCCACGCCGAGGCTGAAGAGCAATCCATGACCGGCGCCCTGATACTGCGGGACCTTACCGGATCACGGCGCATGGACGCAGGGGTTTCGCTGCATCTTTCCAGTCACGGTGACGGGCTGGGGGCCTTTCAGTACGGCTGGCTGTACGACCTGAACGACACCGTCAACCGCACCCGCCAGCTGAGCGCTGTTGATTCGCGGCTGCGCCGGGCATCCGACAGCCGCATACGTCAGGTTACCGGCAATGCAGATGCGACACGGGCCTACCGCCGGTGGCTGCGGCAGGCGGCATCGGCCCGCGCGCGCGGGCTGGAGCCTCTGCCCTACACGCCGCCGGTGCCCATGCTGCTTTCCGACACGCTGCGTCCCAGCCGTGCCCGCCCGTGGCAAAGCTATCTGCCCGACAAACCGGCACTGGGTGCCGAACCGCTGGCTCTGGCCGGTTTTCCTGCGCTTACTCTGGCCACTTTGCACGACACGCGCACGGTATGGGGCACCCCCAATGATGTGCCGCAGGCCGTCGACTTTGACTTTCTGCAACGGCAAAGCGAACTGGTGACAACGCTGCTGCACGGTCTTGCCACCGGTCCTCCGCCCGACACCGGCAAAATGCAGCCCAGCGGTTTTTCCGCACTGGACGGCCGCGCCAACATGCTGAGACAGGGCGAACTTTTTCCCGACAGACCCGCTGACGGGACAGTATTCCTTGTTTTTCAGGGCGATTCCGTGTTTCCGGCCATGAGTGACGCGGGCGGCAGGTTTCATGTGCCGGGGCTTGCCCGCTACAGCCAGACAGTGCACAAAGCCATCATAGAAGGATACCGTTTTGACCCGCAGACCGGGCTTGCCGTATGGGCCATTGACAAGGAGGCCACCGGAAAGGACGCCTACCGCGTAAAGATGAAACGCGCTCAGGTGCGCACCGACCTGACCATGTTCAGCTGCGCGCAAAGCACGCTTTTCGGCATGGTCAATCCGCGCACGTTCCGGCATTTCACCGTGCCGCAGCTCATCGACGCCCGCACCGAAGCCGAACCGCTGCGCTACTGGTACAGCCGTCTCGACACGCGCACGTCCACACTCACCACGCTTTTTCTGGAACCGGACATTCCGTACAAGCTGACGCTTTCCGACAATTTCATAGACCGCAAGATGCTGCTGCTCAATGCAGGGGCTGAACATCCGCAGGGCACAGGCTACCGCATGGCCGACTGGCCCGTGCTGTATGACACGGAATACAGGGCAGCCCGGGACATGTGGGCGCTGCTGGGGCCGCGTATAGACAATCTGGAACGCCACGGCATAGTCAATGAACGGGTACGCGACCTGCGCGCACGGGGTGAAAACCTGCTGCGGCTGGCAGACGGTCTGAGGAAGGAACGCCGCTGGGACAGCTATACGGAAGCCGCGCGGGGGGCGCTTTCGCTTGCTTCGCTGGCGTACAACGATGTGGACACCACCCAGCGTGATGTGCTTGCAGGGGTGCTTTTTTACATCGCCCTGTTCATCCCCTTTGCCTACTGCGCGGAACGCCTGCTGTTCGGCTTTGCTTCCATCAACAGACGCATTGCGGCTTTCTGCGCCATACTGCTGGGCATTATAACCGTCATCTACAACGTGCATCCGGCATTTCAGCTTACCTACAGCCCGGCCATCGTCATTCTGGCATTTTTCATTCTGGGGCTGTCGGCCATGGTGGCGTTCATCATTTTTATGCGGTTTGAACGGGAAATGAAGGAGCTGCAGCGGCGCTCGCGCCACATGCGCGGCCCTGCCGTTTCCCGCGGTGCAGCCATGGCTGCCGCGGCCGCCATAGGTGTCAGCAACCTCAGACGCCGCCCCCTGCGCACCGCACTCACATGCGCCACGCTGGTCATTCTCACCTTTACCATCATGAATTTCACGACGGCCCGATCGGTTCGGCAGGCCGGATGGGTGTCGTTCTCGGCACAGGCGCCATACCACGGATTGCTGCTGAAAGATGTGGGCTGGCGCACCCTGCCCCCCGAAGCGTGGCAGGCGGCCGCGGCACTGTTTTCGGCCCGCAACGCCACGGCGCGGCAGAAAGATTCCAGCGGCATTGTGGCGCCGCGTGTCTGGTACGAAACCAGCGACCAGACACGTTCGCCCGTACTTCCCGTCCTGCACGGCAGAGAAGAATTCCGCCTGCGGGGCGTTGTAGGGCTTTCTCCCGATGAACCGGCCGTTTCCGGTCTGGATACGGAACTGCTGTCCGGACGCTGGTTCCGGCACGATGAGCAGCAGGGCATGATCCTGCCGCAGCGGGCAGCGGAATCGCTGGGCATCGCCATAACGCACGACGCCCCCCTGCCGCAGGTCACGCTGTGGGGCATGCCGTTCACCGTTACCGGCATCCTGCGTGAAAATGCGCTGCGCACCCGCACCGATCTGGACGCGGAACCCCTGACTCCCATCATCTATCCCAACGAGGCCGCCACGCAGATAAGCGCACTGGAAGCCGAAGCGCTGGCCGACGGCGACGACCTGCTGCGATACGACAGCCGCTACGAACACGTGGACGGCGACATGGTGTGCATTGTGCCCGCCCGCACACTGATGGCCGCCGGAGGCGCGCTGAAAGCACTGGCCGTGCGTCTGCCCGCCGCCGAATCACGCGATGCGGTGCAGCGCGGAACACTTTCCGCCGGAGGACTGGGCGACCGGTTCGGCCTCATGCTCTTCCGCGGTGCGGATCAGGGCACTTTTCTGTACTACGCCGCCAACGCCACCAGCTACTCCGGTGTTTCCGTCATTCTGGTGCCGCTGGCCATATCGGCACTTATCGTGCTGAACACCATGATAGGTGCCGTGCACGAACGTAAGACTGAAATAGGCATATACACCTCTGTGGGGCTGGCTCCCTCGCATGTGGCTTTTCTGTTTGTGGCGGAAGCCATGGCACTGGCAGTTCTTTCGGTAGTTTCCGGATATCTGCTGGCGCAGGGCTGTGCCGCCGTGCTGGCCGGTACGCCCGTATGGCAGGGAATGACAGCCAACTATTCTTCCACGGCCGGAGTGGCTGCCATGCTCATGGTCATGGGCGTGGTACTGCTTTCGACTCTCTACCCCGCACGCATGGCCTCGCAGGTGGCCATTCCCGACGTGACCCGCGCATGGAAACTGCCGCAGACACAGGGCGATGTGCTTTCGCTGCCGCTGCCGTTTCTCATCAGAGCACGGGAGCAGGCATGTGCGGGCGGATACCTTATGGACTACTACGAAGCCCACGCCGATATTTCTCACGGCGAATTTTCCACTGATGGCATGGAGTATGATTTCATCCATGCCGGCATGCTGCCGGCGCAGGGCATTCTGCCGGGACAAACTGCCGGCGATGCGGAAGAGTCATGCTTTTCCATGCAGTTCAAGGCGTGGCTGGCACCGTTCGACTTCGGTGTGCGCCAGAACGTGCGGTTGGTTTTCTGCCCGTCAGAACTGTACAGAGGCTACCGGCAGATTCAGGTCATCATCAGGCGGGAAACCGGTGAACAGGCCATATGGCACAACCTGAACAAACGTTTTCTCAACGACCTGCGCAAACAGCTGCTGGTATGGCGTTCACTGGATGACCCGGCACGGCAGGCTTACGAAGCAGGTCTGGAAGCGGTTCTTGCCGCGCAGGGACGCGGTCTTCCGCCCGAGGCGGCAACGCAGCGTGCTTTGTCCGGCACGGATAACGACAACCGGGGAGGAAAGGCATGATACGGCTGCGCGCGCTCTTCACCGGTCTGGCGGTCAGCCTGTGCCTTTGTGCGGCCGTTCCTCTGCAAAGCGGCCTTGCCGGAGGCGCCCCGCTGGGCGGAGGCCCCATGCCGGTACTGCCTTTTGTGCTGGCCATGCTGCTGTATGCGGCCAGTGCCGCATGGGCCCGGCTGCGCCATACCGCCCCGCCGCTCAGCGGCAACGAAATACTGGTCATCTGGCTGCTGGCGGCACTGGTTTCCGGCGTTGCATGGAGCGGACTCACGGAACATTTTCTGCTGCTGGTCACCGCGCCGCTGCGCTTTGTGCAGGAGGGCCTGCCATGGCCCGACGCCATACGCCCGCTGCTGCCCCGCAGCTGGCTGCAGCACGACGCCGCAGCCGTACGCGACCTGTACAACGGTCTGCGCGACGGCCGTGCCATGTCGTGGTCAGCCGTTGCCGCCGCAATACCATGGCATGTCTGGCTGCCGCTGCTGACGGTGTGGGTGGCGTTCATCCTGCTGTGTTACGCCACAATGATCTGTCTGATAAGTCTGTTCGGCCGCCAGTGGGTGGATAACGAGCGCATGAACTTTCCGCTGCTGCGCGTGCCCCAGATGATGGGGGATGCGCTGGACACGGGACGCATGGGGCAGTTTCTGACAGACAGATATCTGTGGTGGGGGCTTGCCGTGCCTGTAACCCTGCACATGATGAACGGCCTGCACTATGTGACCCCCGGCGTCCCCCAGATAGACACACTGGTGCTGGCAGGTAAATTTTTTCCCAAATACGGGCTGCTTTCCGGATTCCATAAGCTCAGAATATTTTTCATACCCGCTGTTATCGGCTTTGCTTTTCTTACCGCACGGCAGGTGTCGTTCAGCCTGTGGTTTTTTCATCTGACCGGTCTGCTGCTGCTCGGCGTGCTGTACATAACCGGTCTGCAGGCCCCCGAAGCGGCGCTGGGTGTAACGCTTGGACCGGATTTCAGCCGTCCGGAGGAAGCACAGGCACTGGGTGCTTCGGTGATTTTTTTCTGTTTTCTGCTATGGCTTGCACGCACGCACCTGCGCCGCGCGCTGGCGGCTGCCATACGTCCGGCCGCACACGCCGGCGGCAACGCCATGCATACGGCCGCTGGCGGAGAATGGATGAGTCCCGTCACCGCGCTGCGCGGCGCGCTTGCCGGTCTGGTGCTCATGGGGCTGTGGTGCAGCTGGGCCGGCATTTCCCCCGCGGGAAGCCTGCTGCTGCCGCTGCTGTTTTTTCTGATGCTGCTGGTTGTCTCGCGGCTTATCGCTCAGGGCGGACTGGCAGGTTTTTCGCTGGCAGCCGCTCCCACAGACGGCCTGACGGCCACGTCAGGCTCCGGAATACTGGGCGGCACGGGCATAGCCGCCGCAGCAGTCATGCAGAAGCTGCTTTTTGCCGACATGCGCGAATCTGTCATGCCGGTACTGGTACATGGTGCCAAGGTAACCGGCACAGCCACGGAACACGTGGCTGTCCGCCCCGCAACGGCACGGCGGCGGATACTTGCCGGTATGGCCGCAGCGCTTGTCATGGCGGTATGCGTTTCATTTTTTACCATGCTTCTGATGGCCTACCGTTACGGACTGCGTGACCTGCGGCTGGATTTTGCCTCACGCGCGGTGACGGCGACCTATGAAAACGCATGGAAGCTGCTGGAACTTCCGGCGGCAACCAGCGGCTGGACGACGGGATTCATCCTGCTGGGCATGGCAGTCATGGCCGTGCTTGTGCTGTGTTTCACCCGTTTCTACTGGTGGCCGCTGCATCCGCTGGGCTATCTGGCGGCATATTCTCCGGCCCTGCGCACGCTGTGGTTCAGCATAATGCTGGGATGGCTGTGCAACCAGCTGGTACTGCGCTACGGCGGCACGCGGCTGTACCGCCGCATCCAGCTGCTGTTTGCGGGGCTAGTGGCCGGAGATTTCATCATGGCGGGCGTGTGGGCGGCGGTGTCCGCCTTTACCGGCAATCCTTACCGGGTATTCCCGTTTTAGGCGGACTTGATGTATCAGGACAAGGAACTGCGTGAATACCGCGATCTTCTCACGCCACCGTCGCACTTTGAAGAAGGCTTCGGATGGAAGACCGTCATCGGGGCCATATTCATCGGCTTTCTGATGATGCCCGGCAGCATGTACCTGCAGCTGGTCATCGGTCAGGGCATAGGGCCGGCCGCCCGCTGGGTCACCATTATCCTGTTTGCAGAAGTGGCCAAACGCTCTTACACCGAACTCAAGCAGCAGGAGATATTTCTGCTGTACTACATGGCCGGGGCCGCGCTGGCTTCGCCGTTTCAGGGGCTGCTCTGGAACCAGTATCTGGTGCAGTCCGACGCCGCGCGCATGCTGGGGCTGACGGAATTCATTCCTGACTGGGTGGCACCGCAGCCGGGTTCCGGCTCGTTGCTTGAACGCACGTTTCTGCACAGGGACTGGCTGATCCCCATTCTGCTGCTTACCGGCGCACAGCTCATCCAGCGCATCGATCATTTCGGGCTGGGTTATGCGCTGTACCGTGTGACCAGCGATGTGGAAAAACTGCCCTTTCCCATGGCTCCTGTGGGGGCGCTGGGCACCATGGCACTGGCTGAATCGGCAGAAGACCGCAAAACAGGCTGGAAATGGCGGATATTTTCCATAGGCGGGGTCATCGGTCTGGGCTTCGGGACCGTCTATGTGCTGTTGCCCGCTCTTTCCGGCCTGCTGCTGGCAGAACCGGTGCGCCTTATTCCCATACCGTGGATAGAACTGACCCCCTACACCGAAAACGCCCTGCCGGCCGTGGCCACCGGTCTGCAGCTTGACCTCGGGCTGCTTTTCGTAGGCATGGTGCTGCCGTTCTGGGCGGTCATCGGCGGACTGGCCGGACTGGTGATCACCATGGTGGCAAACCCCCTGCTGTACGAACACGGCATACTGCACCGCTGGCACGAAGGTATGGCCACGGTGGAAACGGTGTTTGCCAACAACTTCGACTTTTACATGAGCTTCGGCATAGGGCTGGGGCTTTCCATCGGCGCCATAGGCATATGGCAGGTGGCACGTTCTTTTGCCCGCAGCGGCAACAGGCTTGATTTCAGCGCGCTGCTCAATCCGCCCGACGGGCGGGGCGACATCAGTTTCTGGCTTTCCATCGCCATCTATGTATTTTCCACTCTGGCTTATGTGGCTTTGTGCGTGTGGCTTGTCCCTTCGTTCCCCTGGGTGTTTTTTCTGCTGTACGGTTTTGTGTATACGCCGGTGGTCTCTTATGTGACCGCCCGCATGGAAGGCATAGCCGGACAATATGTCAGTCTGCCCATGGTACGCGAAGCAAGCTTCATCGCAGGCGCCAAATACTTCGGCTACAGCGGCATAGAAATCTGGTATGCGCCCATTCCGGTGCACAACTACGGAGAGGCCACTGTACAGTTCCGCCAGATAGAGCTTACAGGCACCAGCCTGCGCGGCATAATCAAGGCTGAGCTGATTGTCTTTCCGGTAGTCATGGTGGCATCGCTCATTTTTTCACAGTTTCTGTGGCGCCTTGCACCCATTCCTTCTGCCAGCTACCCCTTTGCGCAGGAATTATGGCACCTGCAGGCACTTAACTCGCTGCTTATGCAGACCTCAACACTTGAAGGAAACTCTTTGTTTTTTCAGGCTCTTTCCGGAAAATTCGTCGGACTGGGGCTGGGACTGGGCGTAGTGATGTACGGTGTGCTGAGCATCACCGGCCTGCCCGTAATGCTTATTTACGGCATTGTACGCGGGCTGGGGCAATCCACACCCCACGGGCTGGTACTGGAAGTGGCCGGCGCCCTGCTGGGACGTTTTTATTTCCTCAAAAAATATGGCAGCCGGTGGCGCCATTACGCCCCTGTGCTGCTGGCCGGTTTTTCTTGCGGCATGGGACTTACGGGCATGTTTGCCATGGGCTGCACGCTTATTCTGAAATCACTGGGCAGACTGGCCTACTGAATAACGTGCACCTGCTGTGCCCGCTGCGGAAAAAACAACACCGGCACCCCGTCAGAGGTGCCGGTTCATGCGTTTTAAAAGTAAGCAACGCGGCCGCGCGTTCCCGCTATTCCACGGGGCAGGCCGTTCCGGCGGGTATTGTATCGTTTTCGTCCGGCAGGGGCGCACCGCCCTTGCTGAACATGGACGCCACAATGCCGATATCGCCGGGGCAGCCCGAAAGCAGAACCTCATCACCGGGCAGCAGTTCCGTCTTGGCCCCCGGCACGGGCAGCACTGTGCCGTTATGCCGCACGGCCATCACCGCCACACGGTACTTGCGGCGGATGTGCAGTTCACCCAGTGTCTTGCCCTGCACGGCGGAACCCTCTTCCACATGTACCTGCCGCAGCTGCATAAAGGGCAGGAAGGAATACTTCCCGCGCTTTTCCAGCTCTTCGGCATCCATCTGGTAGCCTTCGGCACGGATACGCTCAAGAAACGCCTTCAGTTCATCGCTGCCCACCATAAAGCGTTCCAGAACACGTCCCACCATGGCCACCGAGGCCTCCATCTCGGCCGGCACCACATCATTGGCGCCTGCCTCGCGCATGCCGTCATATTCGCCAAGATACCGCGCACGGGTGATTATCTGCACATCGGGCGACAATTCGCGCACCAGCGCCGTCACTGTCCGGGCCGCCACAGGGTCGGAAACCACCACCGCAACCGCGCGCGCCCGCTCCACGCCCGCATGTTCCAGCATGGTTTCGCTGGCCGCATCGCCGAACATGATGGGAACACCCCGCGCCCGTTCATCACGCACCGTGTCGGGATTGCTGTCTATGACCACGTAATCGATGTTCCACAGACGGGCCGCCTGCGCCAGATGTCTGCCGCCGGGGCCGTACCCGATAATGACCAGATGGTCGCTTTGCGCCGTGCTGGTCACGCCGGTATGGTCGCGCAGCGCCGAGGAGCCTCTGCGCCGCAGAAAACGTCCCAGACGGCCCGCATACCCCGCGGCCCACGGCGTAAGAAACATGGTCACCACCGCAGAGGCCAGAAACAGCTGCATGGCCTCGCCGGAAAAAAGTCCGGCTTCGTTACCCAGCCGGGCAAGGATGAAGGAAAACTCACCCACCTGACACAGCATGCCGCCTGTCATGACCGCGCTGGCAAACCCCAGACCCGGCAGCAGGGCAGAGCCGGTCACAAGCACAAACTTGGACAGCATGAGCAACGCTGTGAGCGTCAGCACGATGAGCGGATTTGTCAGTGCCAGCCCCACATCCAGACTCATACCCACCGAAACGAAAAAGAAGCATATGAAAAGATCATGCAGCGGCAGCACCTGAGAAGCCGCGTAGTGTTCGTATTCCGAACCGGAAATGACCAGCCCCGCCAGAAAAGCGCCCAGCGCAAGCGAAAGTCCGGCGGCATGGGTGCCCCACGCCACCCCGAAGCAGATGGAAAGAAGCGTGAGCAGAAACAGCTCGCGGTTACGCCAGCGGGCCACATAATGCAGCAGGTGCGGCACCCCGCGCACGGCAAGAAACAGCACGCCGGCCACCACCAGAGCGGTTTTGGCCGTCAGCGTGACCAGCGCCCACGCCACGCTGCCCTCCTGCCCGGCAAGCACCGGTACAAGCAGCATCATGGGCACCACGGCCATATCCTGAAAAATAAGTATGCCCAGCGCGGCCGTACCGTGGGGTGTTTCCACGTCGCCTTTGTCACGCATCAGCCGGATACCTATGGCCGTACTGGAAAGAGCAATGAGAAAACCTATAAAAACAGAGGTGTTCCATGCAAAGCCCAGCAGCCAGTGTGCCACACTGCCGGCCGCCAGCGCGGTGACGGCCACCTGTGTGCCGCCGCCCAGCAGCGCCACGCGGAACAATGCGCGCAGACGGGCTATGGAAAATTCCATACCCAGTGTAAACAGCAGCAGCACAACGCCTATTTCAGCCAGCACGTCCACTGCGGCCACGTCGGAAACCATACCCAGTGCATGAGGTCCGGCAGCCACACCCGCCAGCAGAAATCCCACCATGGCGGGAATGCGGAATTTCTGGGCCAGCAGCACCACGCCCACGGAAAAAGCAAGCACAAGAACAAGATTACCTAGTAACTCCATACGATGTCCTCCGGATGATCGGCCATCAGCATAGCGCAAATCGAAACCGGGCCATAGTGCCGAAGCAGTTTTTTTTCAGCCATTCCAAAATGCTACAAATACAAACAAATGCACAGAATGTCTGCGCCGAGGCACACGATGCGGCGGTCTGCCTGATCTGCCCAGTCTGCCCAGTCTGCCCAGTCTGCCCGATGCGCCGGTCTGCGCCCGAGGCACACGGCGCGCACGGTAAAACGGCGGCGTACCCGAAACGGATTTTGCCTGCCGCCCGCAGCAGCGCGCAAAAAAAGACAGCCGGTGCACAAGCCCCCTGCCTTTTACGGACAACGCAGACAGCCCTCCGGCGTTGCCGGACAGGACGCCGGACGGCGTGAAAACATGACAGCGGCAGGCTCTGCCGGAGACTGAACGGAAGAAGAGGCGGCGCCATCAGGCAGGAAAATAACGGGCAGACAAACGGGCAGGCAGAAAAAGGGGCAGGGCCGGGAGTGGGCTTCCGGCCCTGCCAGGGGCATGAAGAGAGAACGGGTAACAGGCATGATAAGCGCGGCCGCGTGGGCTGCGGCCGCGCGCGTTCTCCTACGGCAGCCTTCCGGCTAAGAGGCGTCGTCCGCAAAGCCGGGGCTGTTTGCTGCGAATTCGTTACAACGGCGGGCCGCTTTCTGCGGCTGCATGACAATGGCCGGACCGGCCACGCATCCGCCCTGACAGCCCATGACCTCCACAAAGTTGCCTTCGCAACCCTTTTTGGCCCATGTCTTGAGCTGACGGAAAGTTTTTTTGTTCAGGCCGTCCACACTGAGCGGCCGTACTTCTGCGCGGGTGCCTATATGCGCCTGCACACCGGCGGTCACACCGCCGCTGACAGGAAAAGAGCGCCCTTCGCGCATGGCCGGAAACATGAACCGGCCGTCTTCGCAGGCATCGACGCTGATACCAGCGGCAGTCAGCATGGCCACCATTTCCTGAAAAGTAAGCACATGGTCGACCAGCTCATCATGCTTGCCTTCGTTACGCTTTGCCACACAGGGCCCGATGAACACCGTAACCATATCCGGATCATGATCTTTGACCATGGCCGCGGTGTAGTGCATGGGGGTGCGGGTGTCGGAAACAAAAGGAGCCAGTTCCGGCAGGTGCTTGTCCACAAGCTGGGTATATGCCGGACAGCATGACGACGTCATGAATGCCGCGCCGTGTTCCATGCGCTCCACAAATTCATCGGCTTCCAGCCGCGCCGTGGTATCCGCGCCGGAGGCCACCTCGGCCACATCGGCAAATCCCAGCTGCCGCAGGGCCGTGGCCAGTCTGCTCATGGGGGCCTGTACCTGTCCGGCGATGGCGGGCGCCACAATGGCCACAACTTTGCGGCCTTCGCGGATGCGGCGCAGCACGTCGATCATCTGCGATTTTTCAAGCACGGCGGCAAAAGGACAGGCTGCCATGCACTTGCCGCAGAAAATGCACCGGTCATAGTCAATGACCTGCTTGCCGCATTCATCCTTGCTTATGGCCCCCGTGGGGCAGGATTCCTCGCAGGGTATGGGTATCTGCACTATGGCGTGATAAGGACAGACATTCATGCACTTGCCGCACTGCACACACTTGTCGGGGTCGATTCTGGACTTGCCGTCCACAATGCGCACGGCGTCCTTGGGGCAGTGCTGCACACATGCTTCTGCCAGACAGCCACGGCAGGCGCTGGTAGCTTCGTAATGGGTACGCACACAGCCGTTGCAGGCCTCATCGATAAAGGTAAGCATGCTGCCCTGAATGGAGTCGCGTTCCAGCGCACCCTTGGCATACTGGCTGAGCGATGTCAGTTCGTCGGTTTCGTCTTCTATGGCATAGCCCAGCATGGCCATGCAGCGGTACCGGATGATGGCTCTGTCGCGGTAAATGCAGCAGCGCGAGCTGTGCGCCTTTCTGGGGCGCATTTCAAGCGGGATACGGGCCACCTGTTCTTCAAAGGAATCACCATGAAACGCTTTTGCAATACGTACCATGATTTCAAAGTTGATGGTGTTGTCATATGTTCTGAAATACATAACGGCTGCTCCCGATTGCTTCTGCTGTGCCCAGTAGCCCCTTGCGGGGTCCGCTCCATTCGGGCATATGACAGCTGAGCCACGCGCCCGACGCTTGATTGCCTACACAAACAATCAAACCTTTGCAACCCCTGAACAGGTGTCGCGCTTATATTCACTTATTCAGAAAATTCTTTTTTTCACAATTAAATGGCAGAGAAAGGGAAAAGACAAAAAACGGAGCATGTTATGTAACGATTTAAAAGAACAGTCTTTTTTTATAAAACTTTTTTTCTGTCCGTCAGATAAGGCTCACGCCCACCTTGGGTGTGTGCTCTCCGCAGCACTCGGTTTCTTCCAGCAGGGCTTCTTCCCAGTTTACCACGGCATGACACAATGCCTGCAAAAAACGAGAAGCCACTTCCGGAGAACTCTGCATGTCCACCAGCAGTTTTTTGCGCGGCAAAACCAGACATACCGCAGGTTCCAGCGCACGCAGCGAAAAAAGTCTGCGCGTTTCAGCCAGCAGCGCCAGCGAACCCAGAAATTCGCCGCTGCCGTACCGCCTGCACGGCAACACCCCGCTGTCTGTTTCGCGCACGGCCTCCAGCGTGCCGCTGACCACCAGATACGCCCTGCTGTCACGCTCGTTCTGCCTGAAAAGATACTCACCTTCCTGAAAACGAATCCGCTCGCACAGATAGGCGTAGGCACGTAGGAAATCCAGCGGCAGTTCGCTGAAAACAGGTATGGCGCGCAGCATTTCCACATCTGCATCGTATTCGCAGCAGGCGGCATCAGCCTGCCCTGTGTACAAGACCATACAACGCCCCTTTGCGTTCCATCAGTTCATCCCACGATCCCAGCTCGACAATGCGGCCGGACCTGAGCACCGCTATGCGGTCGTATCCTCTGAGCGTATCAAGCCGGTGCACCACAGATATGACAGTGCTGCGGCCTTTCCATTTACGCTCCAGCAGGTTCTGGATACGCGCCTGAGACGCATTGTCCAGAGCCGAAGTGGCTTCATCCAGCACAAGTATCGGCGGTTCCTTGAGAAAGGCACGGGCCAGCGCCACCTTCTGCTGCTGCCCGCCTGAAAGCCTGTCACCCATGCTGCCCACGCGGAAATCAAGCCCCACGCGCAGCATCTGTTCCAGCACGCCTTCCACAATCAGCAGCTGCATGACCCGCTGATAGATGCGTTCCTCCGCTCCGGCGCTGTCCGATTTCACGTGACCGTATACTATGTTGTCCAGCACAGACTGGCCGAAAAGGTAGCTTTCGCGGCAATAGAATGCCACGGGCGGCGACGGCAGTGCCTCAAGGGCTTCGCGGAGAACACGGCGGAACGACGGCACCACCTGCAGGATATGTCCGGGCAGCGGAACAATTTTATGCCGCGCGGGCAGATACCCCAGCGCCACGCGCAGCAGCGCCTTCACATCGGCCTCACTCTGGGCGGAGAGCGGCCTGTCAGCACGTACGTCGCGCAACCGCCGCACCAGCTGGGCAGCCTCGTCAAAGTATTCCTGCGGCACGGGACTTTTTGCAAAAAGTTCCGCATCGGCACCGGCTGATCCGATAATGCCCACAGTGCGCACGATAAGATCGTGCCCGAGCCGCAGCAACGGCTCGGTAAGCCCCGCCTCGTCAAGCAGCCTGCGGAATATTCTGTTGCCCGCCAGTTCACCGCCCTGCCATGCGGGAAAAAGCGGTGTGCCGAAGAGCAGATTCTCGGCCATGGTGGCGTACATCATGTACCTGCTCTCATCAAAGCGCTCTATATCATGCGTCAGCCCGGCCCCGTGCAGTTCTTCAAACCGTGCCCGTCCGCGGATGATGCCGTCGCGGAACTGCTGCTCCGCATGGCTGTCCAGCACGGCCCGCAGGCTGAACCGCAACACATCGGCAAACAGCCCCACCTGCTGCAGCACCTCTATGACGTTGTCCAGATCGGGCATATGCCCCTGCGGCACCTGCTGCGCCTGCAGCGCCTCGCACCCGTAGACAAGATTTTCGTATATGGTGCCGTCAAAGATAAACGGCTGCTGGGCCACCACCCCCATGTTGGCCATCACATCCAGCCGGGTCAGATCTTTCACTTCATGGCCGTCCAGCCGCACACTGCCTGCCGTGTACCTGTAGTGCTGCGTCACCAGCCGTGCCAGTGTTGATTTGCCGCTGCCGGAAAAACCCACCAGAGCCACATGCTCGCCCGCTGCGATATCCAGCGAGATGCCGTCAACCAGACGGATGTTGCCCCCCACATCGTACACCGCATCGCGTATGACTATATCGCCGGTCAGCGCAAAGGGAGGCCTGTCCTGCGGGGCCGCCGCCACCTCCGGCTCGTAGTCAAAATAATCCATCACCTGCCTGTAGCGTACCTGCGTATCCTGCCACAGCTGATAAAATTCCATGAGTTCCTTCCAGGGGTCGTACACCTTTTCATACGCTGAAAGAAACGCCACCAGCGCCCCGAGATCGAAACGCCCGTTGATGGCCAGATAGCCCCCCACGAGAAACAGAATGAACGGTCCCAGCGACTGAAAGAAATTATTGACAAATTTAATGCCGAATTTAAGTGCATGAAGACGGAAAGCCAGACGGAACAATCCTTCAAGCGCCGTGCCGAAGCGCCTTCCCTCCAGCGGGACGGAAGCATTGCCGTGCACTTCGCTGATGCCCGATACAGATTCGCCCACCTTGCCGCTTATGTCGCGCACTGCGGCGGTTCTCTGGCGGTTGGTCGTATTATACTTGCGCTGCAGCCACGGTATGAACAGCATCTCCACGGGGTATACAGCAATGCTCAGTCCGGCCAGCAGCGGGTTAAGCCAGAACATATACCCCGCAAAACCGATGAATGTAAGAATGTTCACCACCGGAGCAGAAACGGCGCTGCCGGCAAACGCCGCCATGGACTCAAGCTCTGTCATGACGCTTGAGATGACCAGACCGGGTGATGTTCTGCGGAAAAAAGGCAGAGGCAGAGAAAGAATGTGTTCGTAAAGCCGCCGGCGCAGCCGCACAAGCGTACGGTTGCCTATCCAGCCCTGCAGCAGATTGATGACGTATTTCAATGCGCCGGCGCTGACCACGGCGGCTATATACAGCCCGCAATAGTACAGCAGCGCCTCAAAATCACGCATGCCGATGGCCTGATTGATGATGCGCTTCTGCATTTCCAGCGGCAGAATGCGGGTGACCACCGTCACCAGAATAACCGCCACAAGCAGGGCCTGAAGTCTGGCATTCCCCTTGAACACCCAGTAATACAGAGAGCGTTTGGTGACCATGGCTACCTGCAGTCCGGACGCGGCCGGAGCATGAGAGTGCAACGACACAGGATGCCAGCATAACCGCACTTTCTAAATCTTCCAAGGGCTGCTATAAAAAACGATGCGCCGGACGTCCCGCCTGCGCCTGCGGGATGCAACCCCGAGACTCTTTTCCGGAGCCGTCATGAATATCCGCTGGAAATTTTTCTTTGTCCTGCTGGGGGCCAGTGTTGTGCCCCTGCTTGTGGTCAGCATACTTGTGGCCGTGCTGGCAGATAACATAGAACGCAATGTCATACGCGAAACACGCGCCGAACTGACAGAACGTGCCAGCACCGCCATGCTCAATATGGCGCGGAACTACGCCACCGGCATGATGCAGGACATCCAGTCGCTCAGCGTCATCGCATACACCCTCAAACGCGAAGCCGAACGGCTGGCCGCCGTTCCCGCTCCGGCCGCGGCCGCCGCTGCCGATGACACCGCGGTGCTCTTTTCTTCTGACTTCGACCCTGAGCTGCCGTTTCCTCCGGACCTTAAAGAATTTGCTTCGTACACCGGCAAACCGCGCGGCATGATGATGCAGACTGCCAGCGGACTGGTAAGCTTCGGCAGCATGTCGTTTCATGTGCCGGGCGGCAACCCCGATGCACGGCAGAAACAGCGTGCCGCCCGTCTGGCCGGTCTGCTGCCCGTGCTGCGTGACGTGCGCGGTGTGTTCGGCGATTATATCTACCGTATGTTCGTGGGACTGGAGGACGGCCTGAGCGGTACATACCCCGGACTGGGCGAAATACCGCCGGCCTATGATCCCCGCGAACGCCCGTGGTACCGGGCCGCCGTCGAACGCGACGATATCACATGGACATCCCCCGTGGTCGACGCCGTCACCGGCAGGCTTACTCTGACCATTTCCATTCCTCTGCGCGGTGCGGACGGCAGGCTGCTGGGTGTGGCGGGGCTGGACATACTGATGCAGGAGGGACTGCAGGCTCACTCCGTCATTTCAAGCTGGAGCAAAGACCTGGAGATGATGCTGGTCTACCGCGACCCGGCAGAAGGCGAAAACGCTCCCATCAATGTTGTGGGGCGCACGCTGCGCGACGCGGAAGGCAGGCAGATGTGGCGCATGATGCAGCGCGAAGCGCCTTTTCCCATGCCGGAGGGGCGTACTCTGGACAACCTGCGCAGCCGCATGAGCCACCGGCACGCGGATGTCATGGAGCTGGAGTTCAATGACGAGCCGTCACTGCTGGCCTATGCCCCCATCACCGACCAGCTGACGGTTGTCATCATCACGCCGCGCAGCGTCATACAGGAAGTGCCCGACACCATCAGCAACATGCTGACCGAAAGCGACGAAGCCGTGAATCTTGTGGTCAGCATGTCGCTGATTCTCGTCATGCTGGGAGCGTTTGTCATATCGCTGCTGGCCTCCCGCGCCACCACCAGACCGCTGCTGGACATCGTGCAGGCCGCGCGCCGCCTGTCTCAGGGAGACTGGTCAGTTCATATTCCGGCCCGTCTGGGAGACGAACGTGACGAGGTGATTCAGGCATTCAACGAAATGGGCCCCAAACTGAGCAAACAGATACAAATCCAGCAGGCACTGGACGTGGCTCATGAAGTACAGTCCAGCCTGCTGCCCGCAGAAGCGCCTGCTTTCGAGGGCTGGGATATTTCCGGCCGCACCCGCTACTGTGACGAAACCGGCGGCGATTATTACGATTATATAACATGGATGGACGGACAGGAGCCTGCGCTTTCCGTAGTGCTGGGTGATGTTTCCGGCCACGGGCTGCCATCTGCCCTGCTCATGGCCACAGGCCGTTCGCTGCTGCGGGGGCAGGCAGACAGTCTGTGCTGCACCGCCCGCCGTGTGGAAAGGGTCAATGCCATTCTTTCCGCCGACGTCAACGGCACAGGACGCTTTATCACCCTTTTCGTGCTGGATATCCGCCAGCGCTCACGGCAGGTGCGCTGGGTGCGCGCAGGGCACGATCCGGCCATGGTATACGATCCGGCGACGGACGTTTTTTCGCTGCTGCAGGGCTGCGGGCTGCCGCTGGGCGTCGTGCCCGATGCGACGTACAACGCAGAAGAAACCACCCTGCCCGAAAACGCCGTTGTGCTGATAGGTACGGACGGGATATGGGAAGCAGTGAATGCAGAAGGTGAAATGTTCGGCAAGGACCGGCTGCAGGAGCTGCTGCGCAGCCACGCCCATCTGTGCGCACACGAGATAAGCAAGGCCGTGCTGGACGCCGTTGACACGTTTTGTCAGGACGCCCCCCGCATGGATGATGTGACGCTGGTTGTCCTCAAACCGCAGCAGCACGGGTGCACGCAGTCCGCCCCCGCGGTGCCTCAGGGCGATACCCCCCCTGAGGAAGCAAGCGTGCATGTGCGGCTGACTTCGGCACTGGATATTCCCGCGCTGGCGGAAGCCGTGCAGACACTGTGCGACAGCACCGCCTGTTCGCGGCGGGTACGCTTTTCCTTTACGCTGGCCGTGGATGAACTGGTGACCAATGTTTTTGAACACGGCGCCGCCGACGGCGTACAGCGCAGGGTCGATGCATGGTTCTGGCTGCAGGACGGTTTTCTGCGGGCACGGCTGGAAGATAACGGCAATCCGTTCAACTGCACCAAAGCCGCTCCGCCCGAACTGAATGTCCCGCTTGAAAAACGTAAAAAGCCCGTAGGCGGGCTGGGCATTCATCTGGTAAAACAGTACATGGATGATTTCCGCTATACACGAAAAAAAGATAACAACATCATAGTGCTGGGAAAACGGCTCGACAACGGGTCAAAGCATGACGATGAAAGGAGCCACGCATGACGCTGACCACCATTACGCACGATAACGTGACGATTCTGGAAATGCGTGAACGGCTGGACGGACAAGGTACGCAGCAGCTGGAAAAAACCGTTGAAGAACTGCTTTCCGCCGGGGCCAGAACCCTGCTCTTTGATTTTCAGGATCTGGACTATATTAACAGCTCGGGCCTGCGTGTGCTGGTGATGGCCTATCAGCGCCTGCACCCGGCAGGCGGAACAGTGACCATATGCTGCGCACGCGACTATATTCAGGAAGTGTTCGAGATATCGGGCTACGACAAGCTGTTCGGCATGTATGAAACCCGTGATGCCGCCCTAGGCTCGCTGTAGGACGCCACGCTTCTGCCACACCGGTGTCAACGTGCTGCCAATATCTGCCGAAATGCTGCCCGATTGCCTTCGGATTGCTTTCGGATACCGGAACAGGCCGGAGACATCAGACACAAAGCGGTCTGCGGAACCGGGCGCATGCCATGTGCGTGCGCCCGTTATCCGGCCTGACCATGCACTGCTGCCGCAGCGGCACTGCCTGCAGGCATGGTCTTGCGCAGTACGCCGCCGGCATGACGGCCAGCGGTCCCTGCGGCATCATCCTTTGATGCGGATTTCCACCGGTCCCGGCGCATAGCCTTTCAACTCGCGCAGCATGCCGCTGATGGCGCCGGAAACGATACGCGCCACAAAAGGATTCATGCCCAGCGGCACACCGCCCACCGTAACCGAAAAATCATCATCCAGACTTTTGCAGTCGCCGGAATGCGCCTTACCGGCCACAATGCGCCGTGCCAGCCCTGCACAGTCTTCTTCGCCGCAGGCACCGCAGTCCAGTCCCGGAAGGGTAAAACCGCGTTCCACAACCAGCTGTGCCAGCTGCGCCACAGAGTGCGTACCGAAAACGGGTACGGCTTCTGCGGGCAACGCCACCAGACCGGTGTGGTCCCACGCCGCCACGGCCAGCCCCGCGCTCAGTTCCTCCATCTCGGCGGCATCGCGCGGGCAGACTATACGCGGCAGCCAGCCCAGACTTTTGCCCCCTTCCACCAGCAGAACATCGGCTGAAAGCAGCGGAAGCATATCCTGCAGATAGCGCTTGCCGCTCCAGAATACCGCAGCCTCGTCAGACCCCAGTCCGGCCACCACACGGCCGGGTTTCATCAGCCGCGAGGTATCCCTGTCGGCCTTGTCCAGCTGATGATGCGTGAACTTGGCAATGGCCACCGTATGTCCGGCAGCTTCCAGCGCGTCGGCCAGCAATCCCGTAAGGGTTGTCTTCCCCGAATTCTTGAATCCCACGATACCGATTGCCTTCATTGATCTTCTCCGTCTTCCGCACGCAAACGCGCACGGAGCATGTGGCGTAATCCGGCCTGTTACAGTGCTTGCAGGTGACCATACATCCCTGCGGCCGCAAATGAAAGATACCGCCCGCATGCGCGCCATACGCTCAGCACCGCGCCTGAGCAAAAGGTCCGCGCAGTCTTTCCTGCGTACCCGCCGCAAACGGCCCGGCGCCCCGCACAGAAAAACGCCGCCTCCGGACGCCCGGCCGGAAGCGGCGGCAGACACGGCGGGCTGTCTGCCCGCCGCCGTGTATATGCAGCGTCTGCCGCACCATCCTGCGGGCGGTGCGGCAGACGCCGGTTATCAGGTACGTGCCTTGCGGCCCATCAGACGGGCAAACATCTGTTTGCGGTTCATCAGCGAAGGGCCAAGCTCGGCCACAGCCTTGTCAAAGTAGGCCATGGGGTCCTGCTGGAAGAGGTAGATGACACGAACGTCGTCGGGGTCACCCAGCACCGCGTCGGGGTAGCGCCCCTGCACTTCTGCCAGACGGGCCTCGGCCAGTTCGCGCATTTCCTCCTCGTCACCGAAGTTCATGGTACCTGTGGGGCACGAAGTCACACAGGCAGGCTTCATGCCGTTATGCACCCTGTCCAGACACATGTCGCACTTGGACATGACACCGCTTACCTCATCCACACGGGGAATATCGTAAGGGCATGCGGCACGCACTCCTGCGGCATCCACGTTTTTGGTATGGCGGGTAAAAATAACCGCGCCCGTGGTTTCGTCGCGCAGGATGGCCCGCTCGTCATCAATCATTGCCTGATACATGCAGGGCGGTTCAAAGCAGTGACGGCACTGTTCCGGAAAAAACAGCCAGTCAAGTTTGCCGTCCTTTACAACCTCGGTGAACCGTACCAGCCGGTACGATATGAAGCTCAGGTCTCTGGGATTCTGATGCGAACCCCAGTTCACGGTTTCTTCGGCAGGCAGCTTATGCCACTGCTTGCAGGCTATCTGACATCCGCGGCAGGCTGTGCAGCGGGTAAGATCAACAAAGAACGCCTTTCCCATTTTTCAGCCTCCTTACAGCTTGCGGACGTCGACCATGAACGCCTTGGTTTCGGGAATGCCGGTATTGGGGTCGCCCACTGACGGCGTGAGCAGGTTTGCCGCATCACCGCCGTTTTTAGGGGTTATCCAGCCATAATGCCACGGCAGCCCCACAAGGTGGATGTCGTTGCCCTGCACGACAAAGGGCTTGATGCGTTTGGTGACTATGGCCACGCACTCCAGCTGCCCGCGCAGACTGGACACACGCACTTTTTCGCCGCCCTCTATGCCGCGCAGCCGGGCCAGCTCTTCGCTTATCTCCACAAAAAGCTGCGGTTCGGCTTCAATGAGCCAGGGCTGATAACGGGTCATCAGTCCGGTCTGCCAGTGCTCGGTAACGCGGTATGTGGTGCCCACAAAAGGATACCGGGGATCGCACACGGCTGCAGCTTCTCCGGCTATGGTGTACGCCGTGGGGTTGTGCAGCTGCGGCGAGAACGGGTTGTCCTTCACCGGACATTCCAGAGGCTCGTAGTGCTCGGGGAAGGGGCCTTCCTCGCGTCCGGGACCGAATATCTGCCCCGCGCCATGCTTGCGCATGATGAACGGATGCTTTGTTCCGGGTTCCCATCCGCCGTCGGGCACGTCGCCTGTCCAGCCTTTGCCGTTCCACGCGATGACCGCTTTTCCGGGTGCCCACGGGGTGCCCTTGGTATCCACCGATGCACGGTTGTACAGAATGCGGCGGTTGACGGGCCAGCACCACGCCCAGTTGGGATACAGACCGATGTTTGCCTGTTCAGGCGTCTGGGTTTTGTCACGGCGGGCGGCCATGTTGCCCTTGTCCGTGTATGAATTGCAGTACAGCCAGTTCCCCGAACAGGTGGAACCGTCATCCTGCAGAAAGGCAAAGCTGGGCACCTGCTGACCTTTTTTGTAAGTCTTGCCCTTTATGGTCACATCACGCAGGAAGTAACCGTTGATCAGCTTTGCCACCTTATGCGGGTCAAAGACGTGGTCCGTATGCCAGTCGTCCAGATTAAGATGCATGATGGGGTCGGGGAATACGCCGCCTTCCTTGCCGTACAGATGGCGCACCTTTTCCATCAGTTCATATACGATGTCACCGTCAGGCTTGTTGCCGGCGTAGGGCTTGGGCCCTGCATAACGCCACTGCATCCAGCGGCCGGAGTTTGTGACCGAGCCTTCTTTTTCGATGGAGACGGCGCACGGCAGAAAGAATACTTCCGTCTTGATGTCGGAAGGATTCATACCCGGCCCTTTCCAGAACGAACTGGTCTCGTTTTCAAAGATATTGACGTTGACCAGCCAGTCCAGCTTACCCAGTGCTTCGCGGTTTTTGTTAGCGTTGGCACCGCCGCAGGCGGGGTTCATGCCCCATGCGAAAAAGCCCTTGAACTGCTCCTTGTGCATCTTTTCAAACATGGACAGCCAGAAGTAGTCTGTCATGGGCTTGTGCGCATCCACCTTGGGCAGCCATTCATACGCGCTGTCCAGCGATGCGGCGGGGTACATGGCCTTGAGCAGGCTGGCCACATACTTGGGCTTGTTCTGCCACCAGTTGGCCGACATGGGGTCTTTGCTGACCGGGGTGTTGGCTTTGTTGTAATCGGCCAGTGTGGGCCAGCCCGATTTGGGCACACCCAGATAACCGGGAATGATGTGCGCAAGCAGACACTGGTCGGTGGAACCCTGCACGTTGGATTCTCCGCGCAGTGCGTTCACCCCGCCGCCGGCCACGCCGATGTTGCCCAGCAGCAGCTGGATAATGGCCATGGCTCTGATATTCTGCACACCCACGGTATGCTGGGTCCAGCCCATGGCATACATGATGGTGCCGGCTTTGTCCTTTTTGCCGGTGGCGGCAAACGCCTTGTACACGGCAAGCAGGTCTTCGCGCGGAGTGCCGGTTATATCAACCACCTTGTCCACGGTGTACCGCTCGTAATGCTCTTTAAGCAGATTAAGCACACAGCGCGGGTGCTGCAGTGTCTTGTCGCGCAGGGGCACGCCGTCGGCATCGGTTTCAAACGCCCACTGCGACTTGTCGTAGTTGCGTTTTTCCGGATTAAACCCGCTGAAGAAGCCGTTTTCAAAGCTGTACTTCTCGCTCACGATATACGAAGCGTTGGTGTACTCGGCCACGTATTCGCGGAAATAGAGATTGTTATCGAGAATGTACTTGATGAGGCCGCCGAGGAAAGGAATATCGGCACCGGACCGGATGGGTGCGTACATGTCGCACCGCGCCGAGGTACGCGTATAGCGGGGGTCCACATGAATCAGCGTGGCGCCCGCGTCTCTGGCCTTAAGCACCCATTTGAAAGAAATGGGGTGGTTTTCGGCAGCGTTGCTGCCCATTATAAGTATGCAGTCACTGTTCTTGAGGTCAATCCAGTGATTGGTCATCGCACCGCGTCCGAACGACTCTGCCAGAGCCGCTACAGTTGCGCTGTGTCAGATACGCGCCTGGTGCTCTATGTACACCAGGCCGAGAGATCTGAGAAAAGACTGGTAAACCCAGCATTCTTCGTTATCGAGCGCCGCGGAACCGGCGGAGGCGATGACGTCGGTTCTGTTAACCTGTTCGCCTTTTTCATTGCGGGTGATAAAAGATTCGTCGCGGGTCTTTTTGATGCGGGCAGCTATGTTTTCCAGTGCCCACTCCCACGATACAGGCTGCCAGTGGTCGCTGTAGGGCGCGCGGTACATGGGGCTTGCGGGGCGGCGGTCGTTTTCTGCCAGCTGCCAGATGGAAGCACCCTTGGCGCACAGGGCTCCTTCGTTGATGGGATGGTCGGGATCGCCCTCGACGTTGATGGCGCGTCCCTGTCCGTCTTTGGAAGTATGGACGATAAGGCCGCAGCCCACCGCACAGTAACAGCACACCGATGTGCTCTGCCGTGCCCATTCAAGCTTGAGCAGCTGTGCCCGCGCCACACCCGGCGAAAGGCTGACCCCCAGCCCCGCAAATGCCGTGGCGGTGGCCGCACCTGCTGCCGCCTTGATAAAAGTTCTCCGTGATACTGTCATCATGCCTCCTTTGTGATGCCGCATGTCATCGCCCTCTGATTTCGCGTCCCAGCCGCACCTGCAGCGCAAATCCGTAAAGATGCCGCGCAACGGGACGCTGCACGCCCGACACCCCCCTGCAGCCTGCACCCGAATACACGGGCACCAGCAGACGCGCGCGCAGCCTGACCGGAGCCAGACTGTGCCCGAGTCCCGCAAAGGGAATACCTTCAGCGGGCGGCATCGCGGTTTGCCTTGAACGGGTAATTTCCATGCCGTCACCTTGCCTGTTGCAGAGCATTCCGGCCCACACCGGCACTGCTCCGTTATCCTGTGGGCAAATACTAGCGGCACAGCCCCGCACAATACAAAAAAGCCTGTCTTGTGTGACTTCTGGCACACAGGACAGGCTTCAATGGATGCTAATTCAATATGTTAATAATAGCAGAACAGAATCATACTCACGGTCCGGCACCGGCGGACGGTATCAGCCCCGTGACCCCGCCGCATGCCCGCGGGCAGCACCGGCTGCGGTCTCCGCCGCCCCTTCCGGATTCATATCAGGTACAAAATCGCACAGATAGCGCACAAGTACCGGAAAAATATCGCTGTGCCGCATGTTATACCTGAATTCCAGTTCCTTGAGATACAGCGGAAAACGACGGGGGGTTATGCCCTTGAACAGCTTCAGCCGTTTTTCGGCAAATGCCCAGAATCCGGTACCGCATTCCACCGCCACAGGCCTGTCATGCCTGCGCAGATACTCATACGGCAGCGAATCATCGCCGCAGAAAACCAGTGCATCATAGTGCCGGTAGCGGTCAGTCCATATAAGGTTGCCCGCCCGTTCCACTTTCAGATGAAAGCTGTGGTTGAAATGAAAAACTGTTTCGGCCGACATGCCCGATACAAGGTCGATAAACAGCCAGCCGTTACGTTCCAGAATGCCGAACACGGGCACCGTGCCGCGTCCGCCTGAATCAGGGTCACCGGTCAGTTTGCGGTTGCGCAGAAAACTGCCCAGTCCTGTTTCCGGCCCCAGCAGCTGCACGGCGTCCGTGGCATGCGCCAGAATGGCAAAACGCATGGTGGTCACGGCCTTGTATGTGGCGTTATACGACAGCCCGGCCTCCACGGCCATCTGATGCACCGTGGGTTCACGGCTGAAAAGATCGGCCAGACGCAGCCACGTCAGCGGCGAAAGCCCCCCGTTGTTTATCCAGCGGCCGCTGAAGTCCTGAAAAGTATACTTGCACCGCGCACAGCGCGACCGGCCTCCGGCAAGGTCGTACAGACGGCTTTCGCCGCAGCGCGGACAAAACCGGCCGCCGCCCGGCCAGCATTCCCGCAGAACGTACGCCAGCGCGGCATCTTCCGAGCGCAGCAGGTCTTCACGCGATGAAATAGTCATTTCAGTTATCTATACAGAATACGCCACGAAAGCAAACGACGGAGCAACCGCTGCCGGCTACGGCAGTGCCGCGACACGCCGCAGAAACGCCGCCGGTTCTTCCGCGAACATGCCCAGATGCAGCTCGGTGCGCACAAGCCCCTGCGGTGTGCGCCGCACCACATGCATGGCAGGTACGGGCAATCCGCCCAGTCCGGCATACAGTGTCATATCCGGATCTGCAAAAAGCGCGAAAGGAATGGCGTGTTTTTCTCTGAACCTCTCCACCATGTCGGGCCCGTCACCCGCCGCAATGCCTATGAGCAGCACCCTGTCCTTCAACCCCTGCCGTCTGATTTCCCTGTCCAGCGCTGCCAGCCGCGGGGCCTCGGCCTGACACGGGCCGCAGAACCAGCTGTACACATTGACCAGCAGTACATCCGCCGTCGTGTCGCTCAGCCTGAAGGAATGTCCGGGCAGTCCCAGCTGAGCAGCCTGCGGGTGCGGCGGCAGCGTTATGTCCGGAAACGGTTCCGCAGCCCGCACGCCTGCGGCTCCGGCCAGCATACAGCACAGCACGGCGGCCAGCACGCAGCAGCGCACCGCGCCTGTGCGTGCGAAATGAAGAAAAAAAACACCCCTGATGCCGCCGGCCGCCATGCCCGCCTGCGCAAACATTTTCATGCTGTCTCCTCCGGCACCGGCGCACGGGGCACCGGTAAAGAATTTGGCCCGCACATATACCACAGAGTACCTGCCCGCGCGGCCTCTGGCAATGCATCAGGTGTCTGCATTGTACCAAACACCCGACGCCGCAGCCGCAGCAAGCGGCCCCTTGCCCTGAAGCCGCAAGGCGGGGTAAGTCTGTCCGCATACGCAGTGCCCGCCCCTGACCGCCGGTGTGGCACATATGCCGCAGACGCTGCCGTCAGCAGATGCCGCGCCCGCCAACGCCATACTTTCCGCGGAGGTCCCGTGACGTTTTTTCCGGCCCTGTCCTCTGTATCTCGCCCGCACAACACCCGCGTCCGCGGCGCATTGTCCTTTGTACTGACTGTGCTGCTGGTGCTGCTGCCTGCGGCAGGCTGCGACCGCACGCGGGATACCGCGCAAGAAAGCCGCTCCCGCACAGGCATCTCTGACACGGAAATACGGTTCGGCTCATCGCTGCCCCTTACCGGCCATGCCAGCTATCTGGGCATACAGACCATGCGCGGCGCACTCAGCTATATTAAATACATAAATGAAAACGGTGGCATACACGGGCGACGCATTGTTCTTGATGTACGGGACGACGGGTACGACCCGCCCCGCTGTCTTGCCAACACCCAGAACCTGCTCATAGAAGGCGATGTGTTCGGCCTGTTCTGCTATGTGGGCACCCCCACCACCGTGCGTGTGCTGCCGCTTATCGAAGAGGCCCGCATCCCGCTGCTGGGCATGTTCACAGGAGCCAACAGACTGCGCCATCCGTTCAGCCGCTATGTCATCAATGTGCGCGCCTCGTATTATCAGGAAACGGAAGCCGCGGTGCGGCATCTGGTACAGGATCTCGGCTTTACGCGCATAGCCGTGTTCTACCAGTACGACGATTACGGTTTTGACGGACTTACGGGTACGGAACTGGCCCTGCGTGAGCTGGGGCTTGCGCCGGTGGCACGCGGATCATACCAGCGGGGCACACTGGATGTGAAAGAAGGACTGAACCGCATACTGGCTGCTGATCCTCAGGCAGTTGTCATGGTGGGAACCTACGAGCCGTGCGCCCGTTTCATCCGCATGGCCGCAGATGCCGGCATGCGCGCCGTGTTCCACACGCTTTCATTTGCCGGTGCCGAAGAACTGGCCCGCCTGCTGCACGGCGACCACCGCAATCCCGTGACCATGTCACAGGTCGTCCCTCCCCCGTCCGCCCCGCAGACACCGGAACTCATGGCCGACGCACGGCAATACACCGAACTCATGCGCCGCTATTATCCGCAGGACACGCCCTCCATCATCGGGTTGGAAGGATATGTCAACGCGCGCGTGCTGGTTGAAGCGCTGCGCCTTGCCGGACGCGGACTGACGCGCGAATCGTTCATCGACGCCGTGGAATCGCTGCATGCGTTTCCGCTGGGCGGACGCAGCCGCGTAACATTCAGCAATACGGACCATCAGGGCATGGATCAGGTTTACTTCACCCTGCTGCGCAACGGTGAGTTTGTGCTCATCAAGGACTTTGCCCCGGTAAAGGACCTGCTGCCCCCTGCCGGCGGGCGGCCGGCCGCATCGGCACCGGACACGGCCCGGCAGCACAATGCCCGCGGAGCACAGTCATGAACCGCCTGCTGGAAAAATTTTCGGCGCTGAGCCTGCAGAACAAATTCTTTTTTTCCATTCTCGCGGTCATCATGATCATCAGCGGCACCATTGCGCTGCTGGCACGCTGGATTCTGGTATCCAGCCTGACCACCGAACTGGAACTGCGGGGTACGGCCGTGGCCCACAGCGTTGCAGCCCGCGGTGCAAGCCATATTCTGGACAACGACCGGCCGCAGCTTCTGAACCTGATATTTGACGAAGCCCAGCTGCGCGAACGCCAGCAGCTGGTGGCCTATATCTTTGTGCAGGACAAAGACAACACCGTGCTGGGGCACACGCTGGTACGTCCGCTGCCCCCCCAGCTTGCCGGAGCAAATCCCCTGCCTGCAGGAGTCAGCCGCAGTGTGAAAGTGGTATCGGTGCACGGCGAACCGGCCTACGACATCGCCGTGCCCATCTACGAGGGGCTGTACCGTATCGGTACCGTCCACGTGGGGCTCAGCAAAGATCACATCGACCGCCTTGTGGGCAAACTGCGCATCACTTTTCTCGGATTCATCTCCGCAGTCATCGTGATCATTTTTCTTATCAGTCACAGGCTGTCACGGTACATCACCGCGCCCGTGGTGCAGCTTACCCGCATTTCCGACGATCTTTCGCGGGGTAATTTCCAGTCTGCGGGCACGCTGGACGGCGCCGGCTCCGGCTGGACCATAACCGACTGCCCTGCCTATGACGATACGGACCTGCCGTGCTGGCATTTTGACGAGCAGATGAAAAGCCACATGTCGCCGGAATCACTGCACCGCTGCAAGACTTGCGTTTTTTACCGCAAACGCAAAGGCGATGAGGTGCTCCAGCTCACTGACTCATTCCGCAACATGGTCTGGTCCATCAAGCTGTACCGGCAGCGGCTGCAGGAATCGGAAGGCAAATACCGGTCACTGTTCGACAGCGGTCCGGACCCCATATTTGTGGTGGACTGCACCAGCCACACCATACTGGACGCCAACCCCAGAGCCGAAGAAGTATACGGCTACGGACGGGGGGAGTTGACCGGTACATCGTTTCTGGAAGTCGGCCCCGACCCCAACAGGGAATGTCTGGCCGTGTTCGAGCAGGGCGGCGAAGCGGAATCGGCCACAGGGTGTCTGTATTTCAGCAAGGTTGTGCACTACCGCAAAGGCAAGGTTCCGTTTTATGTAAACATGCATGCCTGTCCCATAGGATACAGGGGCAGACCGGCCATCATAGTGGCCACCACCGACATCACCGACATGATGGAAAAGGATGCCCAGCTGGTACAGGCATCCAAAATGAAATCACTGGGTGAAATGAGTGCCGGCGTGGCGCATGAACTCAACCAGCCGCTGAACGCCATACGCATGGGCAGCGATTATCTTGCCATGGTTTTTTCATCGCTGCCGCAGAACAACGAAGGTCACATATGCATTTCCGCCGGTCATGCACGCGAAGTGCTGGAAGAAATAGGCGCTCAGGTGGACAGGGCCACGGAAATCATCAACACCCTGCGCTCGTTCAGCCGCAAGGCGGATTTTCTGGCTGCCCCCATCGACATCAATGCTCCGGTGCGTGCCGTTGTTTCGCTGGCCGAAAGGCAGTTTCAGCTGCAGAACATCACCATCCTGCTGGACCTGCAGGAAAACCTGCCGCCCGTACAGGCACATGACAACCGTCTGCAGCAGGTTTTTTTCAACCTCATATCCAACGCGCGCGACGCCATTCAGGAACGCCGGCGCTCGCAGGAAAAACCCACCGACGGACGCATTGTCATCACATCGCGTGCAGCGGAACAGCAGGTGGTTCTTTCATTCAGCGACAACGGCTGCGGCTTTCCCGAAGCCATGCGCGACAAGGTTTTCGAGCCGTTTTTCACCACCAAGGCCACAGGACAGGGCATGGGGCTGGGGCTGGCCATAAGCTACGGCATAGTGCGCGATTACGGCGGGCAGATACGTGCGGAGAGCAAAACAGGAGAAGGCACAACTTTTCATCTGGGTTTTCCCGTGCACGACCCCCGCGGAGCAACCCATACATCCAGGGCGGCAACGGCCCGCGGCGGCACACAGACAGAACGTGACACACCGGAAAACGGTGCATAACAAAGCGTAAGCGCGCCCTGTTTGCCCGCAAGGCAAAAAAAAGCTACCTCATGACCCAAGCCGGAGGGACGCTCCGGCGGCAACAGCCTGTGGCAGACACACACTGGCGTACCGGAGGCAAAGACCGGCAGGTGCGCAATACGGAGAAAACCGCGTGCGTATACTGGTAATAGACGACGAAGCCCCCACCCTGAAAATGTTTTCGCTGCTGCTCGGAGCATACGGGCACGAGGTGTTCACGGCAGATTCCGGTGAACGGGGACTGGCAGAGTTCCGCAGACGGCAACCGCCGCTGGTGCTGACGGATATCCGCATGCCCGGCATGGACGGCATGGAAGTGCTGCGCCTCATCAAGGAACAGGCCCCCGCCACCGAAGTCATCGTCATCACGGGGCACGGCGACATGGAGCTTGCCCTGCGGGCACTGAATCTTGATGCCACGGACTTCATCAACAAACCCATCAGACGCGAATCACTGGATCAGGCTCTGGCAAGGGCGCAGGAGCGCCTGAGTCTGAGAGAGGAAAACGGACACCCGCTGACACTGTCACAGGCGCGGGGTGCTGTGGTCATTACGCTGCGCGGCACACTGGGCACGGCATCAGAAGCCGCTCTGCGTAAAGCTTTTCAGGAAGCGGCGCAGCCCGGCAGTTGCGTTGTGCTGGATTTCGCGGCCAGCACATCCATAAACGGCGCAGCCATCAGCGTACTGGCAGACGCCATCCGCTCCGCGTCGGGTTCCGGCGCGCCGGTCATCATCTCCGGCCTGTCCGAAAGCTTCCGCCATGTATTCGACGCCATGGGAGTGCTGGCACATGCCCGCACGTTTGACTGCCTGCCCGAAGCACTGGAACACGCGGCGGCTTCCGCCTGCTGATACAGGCACACCGCAGACGGCTGAATCCGGTGCTGCTGCATCAACCGCCGATGGCGGACATGCGCTTTTCCGCCACGGAACCGTCGGCATGCAGCTGTTCCAGCATCCTGTAGCCCAGCGGTTTGCGTTGCGCGGCCAGCCGCATGACCTTCATCACGGCGGACATTCCCAGACGGGGATGGCGGATAAGCGGCCGCAGACGGTATTCCTTGTCGGAAAAAAGACAGGTGCGCAGCCTGCCGTCAGGTGTTATGCGCAGTCTGTTGCACGATTTGCAGAAGTGGTCTGAAAGCGGCGTGATAAGGCCGAAACGCCCTTTGCCGCCTTCGATGCTGTACAAACGGGCAGGCCCGCTGCGTCTGCTGCGTCCTTCCACCGGCGTCAGATCCGCGTGTCTGCGGGCTGTCTCCAGAATGTCGGATGCAGGCCAGAAATTTTCCTGCGACCAGCGTGTGCAGCCGCCCATGGGCATAAACTCGATAAACCGCACGTCCACGGCATTACGCCGCGCAAAATTAAGAAAAACAGGCAGTTCATCGTCATTGAAGCCGCGCAGGGCCACTGCGTTAAGCTTCAGCCCTATGCCGTGTTCCAGCACTTCATCCAGCGCCCGACGCACATGGCGCAGCATATCGCGCCCCGCCACACGGCGGAACCGTTCGCGCTCGAACGTATCCAGCGAAATATTCACATACCGCACACCCAGATCACGCAGAGCAGCCACTTTGCCCGCCAGCAGCGTGGCATTTGTGGTTATGCGCACATCCAGCGAAGGATGCCGCCTGACCAGCGATTCCACAAGAAACAGAAAATCCTTGCGGACAAACGGTTCGCCGCCTGTCAGGCGCACCTTTTCCACGCCCATGCCCACGGCCGCGTCCACCAGCTGAAGCATTTCTTCATATTTAAGTATGCTGTCGTGGGGAATGAAGGAAAGACCGTCACAGGTCCAGCAATACATGCAGCGCAGATTACACCTGTCTGTGACAGAAAGACGCAGATAGCTCACCTGCCTGCCGTATTCGTCGGAAAACCGTTCCGCCGCTGCCGGTCCGGCAGCCTGCGGCACATTGCCGGAAAAAGCGTGATGCAAGGTGCTCATGTTGTCAGTGCCCGTATGACGCGGCGGGCCATTTCCAGATCCGCCGGATAATTCACATTGAAAAAGGGCAGGGATTCCTCCCGCGAGTATGCGACGCGATGCTGCAACTCTTGTGGCACCACCCGGCTCACTTTGTAAACCCCGCGCTCAGCAGCGCGGCGGAACCATTCCAGTGCGCCGAATTCGTATACCGCCACCAAAGCCTCGATATAGCCTGTCTCCTGCTGTACAAACGTGGTCATAAGCGTCCCTGCGGGCCGCTGTGCCCGTGCGGCAAGCAGCTTTTCCAGCACGGGCCTTTCCATAAAAGGCAGATCGCACGACAGCACCAGCACGGCATCCTGTGCGGCGCGCAGCGCGGTCATTATGCCTCCCAGCGGTCCCATGCCTTCCTCTTCGTCACGCAACCGCAGGTAGCCGCCCGTCAGCGGCAGCCCGTCGCGCACGCTTATCCATACCTCGCCGGTCACCTGCTCCAGCAGTGCCGCACTGCGCGTCAGCAGGTCCGGCTCGCTGTCGCCGAACAACCGCACGCCCCGCTTATCACTGCCCATGCGCGCACTCAGCCCGCCGGCAAGCACCACTCCCACGGGCGCCGATACGGCAGCGTGCGGCGCGCTCATCAGTCAAGCACCCGTGCTGCGGCATCGGTAAACACGGTGAAACGCCGCTCCCTGTCGCGGGCAAAACCGACCAGCGTGACACCGGCCGAAGCCGCCATGTCCACCGAGGCCGTGGTAACGGCCGACCGGCTGACGATGAACCGGAATCCTGCACGCATGGCCTTGGCGCACAGGCTTGCCGTAACCCGCGCGGAGACCAGCATGACCAGACCGGAAGGACAGACGTTTTTCCGGGCAGCCCAGCCGGCCAGCCTGTCGATACAATTGTGCCTGCCGATATCTTCCGCACGGTGCAACACGGTGCGGCTGGCGGCATCCAGCACTCCGGCACGGTGAAAACAGCCCGTGCCGTCCCACAGCCCGGCGGCGCCCATAAAGTCACCCATGCACGTCATCAGCGACTGCGCGTCAAGGGTTCCCGCATCGGCATCTGCCGGACACCGCTGTTCACCCGACGCAGAGACAAGGAACGAAAACTCTTCCACCTGCTGCACCTTCACGGCCGCCCCGCACAGCCCCATATCCAGCAGGGCATGGCCTGCCGCCAGATCGTGCAGGTTTTCGGGCCATGCCCACAGCATGTGCCGTTCTCCGCCGTCCACACGCACGCTCACCGGCACTTCACGGCTCAGAACATCGTCCACCATGTGCCAGCTGCCGTCGCTGTAGCGGCGCACCCCCACATTGCGGGGCACAGCCCCGCCCTCTGTTCCCGACATGATCAGAACCCCCATGCAGACTGGGTCGGCCGGACAAAGCCCTGTTCACGGGCAAGGATATCCAGTGCCAGCGATTCCAGATCATCCAGCACAGGAACGGACTGCCGGTCCATATCGCGGAAATCCGATGTTTTCAGGTAGCAGTGGCAGCTGCGGCACACATGCACCTCAAACCCCGGTTCACCCTCTGCCTTGAAGTATTCGAGCTTTTTGTGGTCGTCTTCGCCGCAGAAAGGACACTGCAGTCTTTTGGCTCTGTATTCGTGGCGGCACAGCGAGCAGGTAAGATAGCGGAAGCCCTCTTTCTGCTTAAGCGAGGCCACAAGCGGCATGGAACCGCAATGCGGACAGTGCCCGTGCGCCCACACGGACGCAGTGTCGCGCTGCTGCGCCAGCAGGTCGGAAACGGCCATAAGCGAAGGTACCATGCTGCCCTGCACGAGAAACCGTACAAAGCTGGGAGCTTCCGGCATGCGGGCGCTCCAGTCGGCAAAAAACAGCTGGTCGTCCTGCAGCAGGGCACTGCAGGCTTCTTCCAGCGAAAACTCACGGGCCTCAAGCGCCTTGTGCAGCGCCTGCGCCCCTGCCGCCATGGATCCGCCCGATGCGGCCATCAGCGCCAGCAGTTTACCGAACGTTTCGGCGGTGACCGCCTTGTCATAGGGAAAATGTTCACGCGGCAGCAGGGGGGCACCCTGTGCGTGGGTATCGGCCGCAGTAAGTCCGGCGGGCAGCGTCACCTGCACTTTGGCCCGTGCTTCAAGCTGCAGTTGCGCGGTTCTGGCTACAATATCCAGTAACGCAGCGGGAATGAATTCTTTTTTCCGCAATGCTTCCAGTTTGCGATCCAACCCGCGGCGTTCCTTTTCCAGATCAAAATTCATGAGCAGTCCTTGTATCTCTGGTAGTCTGTGGCCGCACAGGCGGCCGTGAACAACATGTGGCACGTAGCGGCACCGTAAACAACACCACGCTTCCTGCGTTCGGTCTTGCACAGCGCTGCGATCCTGACAAAACGCCCGCGGCACAGGGCCGCGGCTTTCCGGCTTCCGGCCATATCCTATCTTGGCGCAAAATACGGGTTTATTCTATTGTAAAAAACACAAAAGCGGCAGCCGGCAGCCGCATACGGCAATTGACTTCCCCCCGCTTGTTCCTAGCTGTATAACATACTGCAAAAGTACTGTTGCACAGTCAGCATATGCGTCTGGCGGCACCGAATCAGCAACCTCCATTGCACAATACAACAGCAGGAGAAACAAAATGAAACCAAACTATATACTTTTACTTGGTTTTGCCGCTGTGTTCAGTTATTTGTCATTCGTTACCGGTTCCGCTGCGCAGTCAGGTGCACATACACCGCAGAACACACCGGCCGTCAGCGGAAAAACATGGCACGGCAGCACCCTGCCGGACAAAGAAGAACTGAAGGCAAAGCTGAGTCCTCTGCAGTTTGCAGTAACGCAGCATGACGAAACAGAACCGCCGTTTAAAAACGAATACTGGGATAACAAACAACCCGGAATTTACGTGGATATAGTTTCCGGAGAACCTTTGTTCAGTTCGACCCACAAGTACGATTCCGGTACAGGGTGGCCCAGCTTTTACCAGCCGCTTGCAGCCGGACACATTGTGGAAAAAGAAGACCGCGGCCTGTTCTTCACCCGTACGGAAGTACGCGGCAGACTGGCCGATTCGCATCTGGGGCATGTTTTCAGCGACGGACCGCCTCCCACGGGCCTGCGCTACTGCATCAACTCTGCAGCGCTCAGGTTCATACCGGCAGACGCACTCGACAAGGAGGGCTATGGAGAATTCCTGTACCTTTTCGACCAATGAGACCGTTAGAAATTCACTTTTGATTTCGGGGCAGAAAATAATCAAAAGTGCAGTCGGGTTTCATTAGTCTTTACATGGCAGAAAAGTGCAAAGATCCCATGTGGCGCCGGCGGGCCGCCCAGATACCTTCATATTGCCTTTTACAGGCTCAACCATCTGCAAGGATTTCATATGAAGCTCGGCTGGAAGTTGTCCCTCCCCCAGATAGTTATCGTGCTGGCCCTCGGTGTCGCCAGTTACACCGTCATCAGTTCTTCGTTTGAGCGCATGCAGGAAAAATTCGTCTCCTCCATGGTGACGGATGTCTTTCACGCCGTTGATTCAGGCATCGACACGGCCGGAACATCGGCGCTGGCTCTGGCAGCGGCCTTCAGCCGCCAGCCGGAAGTCATAGCAGCCTTTCAGCTGGCCCACAGCGGCAACATAAACGACGAAAATTCGCCGCAGGGGCAGGCTGCCCGCGACATGCTGCGCAAATCCATGGCACCCGCACTGGCAGGGTACGAAAACAGCACAGGCCGCAAAATGCAGCTGCACTACCATCTGCCCAACGGCCGCAGTCTGGTACGCCTGTGGCGTAAAAAACAAGTGCAGCGCAACGGAGTCTGGACTGATGTTTCCGACGATATCAGCAGCTTCCGCAACACCGTGCTGGATGTGAACCGCACCGGCAACCCCGTACAGGGCATTGAGCTGGGACGCGGCGGCTTTGTGGTGCGCGGGGTGGCTCCGGTCAAAGGGCCCGACGGCAAAGCGCTGGGATCCGTTGAAACACTGGTGCCCTTCGACCCCATTCTTGAAGCAAGTTCCGGCCATGGCACCAGCCTTTCTCTGTTCATGAACAAAGACCAGCTTTCCGTGGCCCGTTCTCTCAACGATCCGCAGAAGTATCCGCTGACCGGAGACAGCTTTGTGCTGGTAAGCGGGCACGACAACGCCGCACTGCTGGAAGATGTTGACACGCAGCTGCTCGAAGAGGGCAAAACAGGACTTGCCGTCAGACGCCACGGCACACAGGCTCTGGCCACGCACCCTGTGCGCGACTACCGCGGCCAACAGGTTGGCGTGCTGGTATGCGCTCTCGATCTTTCCGAATTCGTCGCCATAAAGGCATACTCCTCCAACATGCTGGCCGCCGCACTGGCTGTCATTCTGGTTCTTCCCGCAGTGGCTTCGTTCATACTGCTGCGCCGGTTCATCATCCGCCCTGTCAGCCTTATGGTTGATAAAATAAAAGACATTGCAGAAGACAGGGCCAATTTTGACGACCGGCTGCACGACAGCCAGAAAGACGAAATAGGCGACCTTGCCCGCTGGTTCAACACCCTGATGAACAAGCTGGGACTGATGATGACCGACATGCAGCGCTATGTGGACGTGCTCAATACGGTACCTGATCCCATTTTCGCCGTGGATGAAGAATACAACATCATCATGGCCAACAAAGCCACGCAGGACTTTCTGGGACTGGACACGAACAAGCTGAAAGACTGCAACTGCCATGACCAGTTCAGCACCGAAGTCTGCCAGACGGAACGGTGTCCCATTGAGATGGCCAAGAAAGTCAACGGGCCGGTAAAGGCCGACATCATGTCCATAGACCGCGACGGTCAGACGCTGTACGTCAAGCCTTCTGCCGATGTGCTGCGTGACGCGCAGGGACGCAAGATGGGCTATGTGGAAGTGGCCTCCAACGTGACCGACCTTGTGCATTCGCAAAACGCCATCGAAGAACAGCTCGCACGCATCAGCAAAGTGAATGAGGCCACACGCGAAGCGGCTTCACAGGTTACGGACACCACACACCAGCTTTCCGGTGAATTCGAGCAGATCAATTCCGGCATACTGACCCAGCAGCAGCGCGTAACCGAAACCGCAACGGCCATGGAGCAGATGAACGCCACGGTGATGGAGGTGGCCAGAAACGCTTCCGCCGCCGCGCAGCAGACAGCCGATACCCGCGATCAGGCACTGGAAGGAGCCAGAATAGTGGGTGAATCTGTCAATGCCATACTGCGCGTGCAGCAACAGACGGCGGCACTTAAGGAAGTAATGCAGAACCTCGGCTCGCGGGCGGAAGGCATAGGACAGGTAATGACTGTCATACGCGACATAGCGGACCAGACAAACCTGCTGGCACTCAATGCAGCCATTGAAGCAGCCCGCGCGGGTGACGCCGGACGCGGGTTTGCCGTGGTGGCGGACGAGGTGCGCAAACTGGCCGAAAAAACCATGAGCGCTACCCACGAAGTGGGCGACGCCATCAGCGCCATTCAGGACGGTGCACAGGAATCCATCAGAAATGTGGACACCACCACGGAAATGGTGGGCAATGCCTCGCAGCTTGCGGAACAGTCAGGTGCCGCTCTGAACAAAATAGTGGAGCTGGTCAACCTTTCCTCATCGCAGGTGGACGCCATTGCCACTGCCGCCGAGGAACAGTCGGCGGCAAGCGAACAGATACGCAGCGCCATGGACGAAGTGAACCATATTGCCAACGAAGTGGCCGAACGCATGGGCGAATCCTCAAACTCCGTCCACAGCCTTTCGGAACTGGCTTCTCAGCTGGACATGCTGTCCAAAAGCTGACTCCGGCAACACGCTGCGCAAACTGAATAAAAAACCGGCCGGTGCATGCACCGGCCGGTTTATTCCGTGCAAAAAACTACCGCACTCTGACCACGGGAAAACGGGGCGGCAGCTCAATGCCGGCCCGTCTGCGCACGGCATCGGCTCTGGACTGTATTTCGTCCAGCAGCCCTTCCATATCCACGGTCAGCACCTTTCTGTCACGCATCAGCCAGCGGCCGTCACACATGGACGATTCCACATTGGCGGAATACATGGCGCCCACCAGCGCCGACACAGGGTCGTGCACCGGCAATGACCCGAAGTCGCGCGGATTCACCACCATCAGGTCGGCCTTCATGCCTTCGCTCAGCGAGCCTACGGAATCATCCATCAGCATACAGCGGGCCCCCATGACGGTGGCCATTTCAAGCACCTTGTCCGCCGTTACGGCACACGGGTCAAGGTGCCGTCCTTTATGAATCAGCGAAACAAGGTACATTTCACTCATCATGTCCATATGGTTGTTGCTGGGTGCCCCGTCCGTGCCTATGGAAACGGCCACGCCCTTGCGCAGCATTTCCGGCACCGGAGCAAAGCCCAGATACCGCATGGCGGCAGCGGCGTTGTGCGATGTTTTCACATCATGCAGCGCCAGCAGGTCCACTTCTTTTGCGGTAAGCCATACATGATGCACGGCCAGCAGATTGGGTCCCAGCGCGCCCAGCGCACCCAGATGTTCCACTGTCGAGGCACCGCGGGTCTGCCGGGCAAAACGGACTTCTTCCTGAATTTCGGCCACATGCATATGCACACCGGTCTGCAGGGTGTCTGCCATATCCTTGGTGGCCACAATCAGTTCATCGGAGCAGTTGAAAATGGTACGCAGGCCGAACCATACTCCGATACGGCCGCCGGCCTTGCCGTGCCAGCGGTCATACAATCCCTTCTGCTCTGCCAGCACCTCCTGTATGGGGCGCACCCACCCTTCAGGCAGCCCTTCGCCGCAGTCCATGCTTGAAATGCACAGACGGGCGCGCAGCCCCAGATTTTCCACAGCGCGGCCGGTGGCGTCCATATGCTGCCCGCCCGCCTCTGCAAACGTGGTCACGCCCGAGCGGATAAGTTCGCAACCGCAGGCAAGGGTCGAAAGGTACTGGTCTTCCTCTGTAAGTGCACTTTCAAAGGGCCATGTACGGTCGTGCAGCCAGGTAAGCAGATCCACGTCATCCGCAAGACCTCGCTCAAGCTGCTGCGATGTGTGCACATGCGTGTTAACCAGACCGGGCAGCACCATGCGCCCTGTCAGGTCCACCACCTCGTCCGCCTGATCCGCCTCTGCGGGGTCAACTGCCCCCACAGCGGCTATACGGTCGTCTCTGACCAGCACATCGCCGTTTTCAAAAACACGGCGTTCCGAATCCATGGAAAGAATAGTCGCATTGCGGAGAAGAATGGTACCCATGACGTTTCCTTGATTATTCTGCGTCCTTAGGCAGGATGAGATTGAGAACGACAGCGGAAACCGCGCCCACGGCGATGCCGGATTCCACAAGATAACGGACCAGCGCGGGCAGACGGTCACGCAGTTCGGCAGGCATGAAAACAGCGGCCAGCGTAAGCAGAATGGGCAGCCCCATAACCAGCATGTTACGTTCGGAAAGCGTGACGGTACGCACCACGCGGAAACCGTTCATGGCAATGACCACGCAGATGACGGCAAAAACACCGCTGATGACCGGTCCGGGAATACTGGCAATGACGTTCATCAGCTTGGGCACCATGCCCAGCACCAGCAGAATTCCTCCGCCCGCCATGATGGCCCAGCGGCTGGCAACGCCGGTAATGGCAATGATGCCCGCATTGGTGGAATAGCCGGTCACAGGCGTGCCGCCCAGCATGGCACCCAGAAAACAGCCCACGCCTTCGCCGAAGGTTCCGCCGTTTATCCGTTCATCATCCAGACGCGAACCTGTCACCGCCTCCACGGCAAACCACGTTCCCGTGGTTTCCACCAGCACCACAAGGTATATGAACACCAGCGTCAGCGCGGCGGAGACGTCGATATGCGGAGTACCGTAGGGAAAGATAACAGGCAGCGCCAGCCACGGGGCGGCGGCCACGCTGTCAAAATTCACCATGCCGAAGGCGGCGGCGGTAAGGGTTCCTGCTGCCATGCTGAAAACAACAGACCCCATGCGCACCACCTGATTAAATCTGCCGGGACGCGAACCGGCAACAGTGAGCACCACCAGCACCGCAGCGGACACCAGCGCCACGACGGCATTATGCGCAGGATCGCCGAAATATCCGTAGCACCCCTTGAGTGCCACAGGCATAAGCGCAATGCCCACAATGACAATGACAGTGCCCCCCACAAGCGGCGGAATGAAAAAACGCACAATCCTGCTGAACACACGCAGCGGTTTGCCGAGCAATGTCATGACAAGCGCCCCCGGCAGCAGAGAACCGAACATGGCGCCCAGCCCCAGAGAATTGCCTATGGCGGCCAGCGCCCCGATGGGCACATAGGAAGGTCCCTGCATGACAGGCAGGCGGATGCCGAACCCCGCCTGGATAAGTGTGGCCAGCCCCGCAGCCACAAAGGTCATCTGAATGAAAGTTGCGGTTTCCGGCACGGAAAGCGAAAGCAGCCCGGCCATGACAAAAGGAGCGATATACACATCCATGGCAAGCACATGCTGCAGGCCCAGTGCAAACGCTTTCAGGGGGGAAACAGGCTCATCCACACCTACCGTAAGGTGCAGTTCGGTATTGCGGCTCATCAGCGGCCCTCCGTACTGATGCAAAAAAAGTTGAGTGTGACGCAGGGGGCTTTCGGTACTCTTTCACGCAGCGCATGTAAAGAGCGCATGCGCTGCAGCGGCTGCTGCCGCATAATTCTGCCGCACCATAGCCCGCATGCGCAGCCCGCACTTTCTGCAGCAAAGCAATAACACCGGCGGCACCCCCCGAGCATGCCCTGACGGCGGAGACACTGCCATTATCTTCTGCCGCCCGCGCGCACCGGCTGTCGGCATACTTCCGTTGCCCTTGTTCCCCGATTGCTGCTATGTGTACAATATACATACAGCAACGTCAGGAGCCGACCATGCCTTTCAGACTCTCCCCCGCCACCATCATACCGGTCCTGGTCACCGTCACGGCGGTTTTTCTTTTCATGCCGCAACGGGAAGAACCGGCAGGGGTCTTTCAGGGGTATGTGGAAGGCGAATATGTATATGTGGGCGCCGGTGCCGGAGGCAGGCTGGAACGCCTGCCCGTACGCCGCGGCGACCATGTGCTTGCCGGTGACGTGCTGTTTGCGCTGGAAGAAGGACAGGAAGGACCGGCCGTGCGCGAGGCCGAACATAACGTGCGCAACGCTCTGGAAAAACTTGAAGACCTGAAAAAAGGCCAGCGCCCCAGCGAACTGAGGGCCATTGAGGCCCGTCTGCGTCAGGCCGATGCCGCCCGCGAACTGGCCGGTGATGTGCTTACCCGCCGCGATGCACTGTTCAAGGAAGGCACCATTTCGCGCGAAGAACTGGACCGTGCCCGCACGCAGCTGGATGAGACAGCCGCAAAGGTGCGCCAGATACGGGCCGAACTGGCCACAGCCCGCATGGGAGGACGTGAAGACGCCATACGCGCAGCGCAGGCGCAGGCGCAGGCGGCACAGGCCCGTCTGCAGCAGGTGCGCTGGCAGCTGGACGAAAAAATCCAGCGCGCACCGACTGCCGCTGTGGTGCACGACACACTGTACCGCACCGGTGAATGGGTACCCGCGGGCACACCGGTGGTCACGCTGCTGCCGCCGCAAAATATCAAGGTGCGCTTTTTTGTCCCGCAGCCGCTGGCCGGCCGCATCCGCACGGGCGACAAGGCCGTGGTGCATGTGGACGGCGGCGGAGCACCGGTCACCATGTGCGTCAGCTACATTGCAGACAATGCCGAATACACGCCACCGGTCATCTATTCCAGCAGGCAGCGGGCCAAGCTGGTATTCATGATGGAAGCTTCGGCCTGTGCCGCGCCCGCCGCCGCAACACCGGACCGCACGCCGCAGCATCTGCCCGCCGTGCAGGACCATCCTGCCGCACTGCATCCCGGTCAGCCTGTGGATGTTCTGATTCCCTCGCTGCGTACCGGACCCGCGCAGTCTCAGGGCTCCGCTTCCGGACAGGAATAGCCCATGCAGACACCACCATTACAGGACAGCACGGCATCCGCCCCGCAACAGACGGCACCCGCAGGCGCAACAACCGCCCCCCCGCTGGTCATCGACGTTCGGGGCATCACCAAATCCTTCGGCCGCCGCACGGTGGTCAATCAGCTTGACCTGCAGGTGCGGCGCGGTGAAATTTTCGGGTTTCTCGGCCCCAACGGCTCCGGCAAGACCACGTTTATCCGCATGCTGTGCGGGCTGCTGCGTCCCGACAGCGGCAGCGGCACATGTCTCGGGTTTGATGTGCTGCGCGAAGCTCACCGCATCAAGCCGCTGGTGGGATATATGACGCAGCGGTTCAGCCTGTACGAAGACCTGACAGTTACCGAGAATCTGACCTTCGCCGCCCGTATGTATCAGGTTGCCGACCCTGCGCGCGCAGTGGAGTCCAGTCTGGACCGCATGGGGCTGCGCCGGTTTGCCGGACAGCTTGCGGGGCAGCTTTCCGGCGGATGGAAACAGCGTGTGGCACTGGCCGCCGGCACCCTGCACAGTCCCCGTCTGCTGCTGCTGGACGAACCCACTGCGGGGGTGGACCCCGGTGCCCGCAGAGACTTCTGGGATCAGGTGCACATGCTGGCGGAAGAAGGCATCACTTCGCTGATAAGCACCCACTACATGGATGAAGCCGAGCGCTGTAACAGACTGGCATACATCGCATACGGCAACCTGCTGGCGCAGGGCACGGGCGAAGACCTTATAGCGGCATCAGGACTGAACACATGGCGGGTCACCGCACAGGAACCGCACCACGCCGCACGGGCGCTGCGGGGCAGGCCCGGCGTCGAACAGGTGGCGGCCTTCGGCAATGCCCTGCATGTAAGCGGCAAAAACGCCGGACTGCTGCGTGAAACAATGATGCTTCTGGAATCAGAAGGGGCCGCATGCCGTCCTGTGGAAACAGGGCTGGAAGAGGTGTTCATCAGCCTCATGCAGTCACACAGCCCCGACGTCCGGCACACCGGCACGGAAGAGCCGGACGGCGGAAAAAACGGCAGACATATACCGCCGTACGGAGGGTCCGGCGCATGAACGGTCTGTCATTGCGGCGTTTTTTTGCCATTGTCGCCAAAGAATTCATCCAGATGCGGCGCGACCGCATGACACTGGGCATGATGCTGGGCATTCCGCTGCTGCAGCTGGTGCTGTTCGGCTTTGCCATAAACTCCGACCCGCGCAATCTGCCCACGGCCGTACTGGCCGCAGACAATTCGCCGTTTGCCCGGTCGGTTGTCAGCGCCATGCAGACCAGCACCTACTTCCGCATCACCCGGCATGCCGCATCACGTCAGGAATTACGTCACCTGCTCGATTCCGGTCAGGTGCAGTTTGCCCTGACCATTCCCGAAGACTTTTCACGCCGTCTGCTGCGCGGCGAAAAACCCGTTCTGCTGCTGGAGGCGGATGCCACTGATCCCATGGCTTCTGGCGGCGGAACAGGGGCCTTTGCCGAAATTGTCCGCAGAGCGCTGCAACGCGACCTGCAGGGGCCGACCGGCATTCCCCGGCAGGAACTGCCTGTGACCATCCGCATTCATGCCGACTACAACCCGGAAGCCGTCACCCAGTACAACATCGTCCCCGGACTCATGGGGGTTATTCTTACCCTTACTCTGGTGGTCATCACCGCCGTGGCCATCACCCGCGAACGGGAACGGGGCACCATGGAATACCTGCTTTCAACGCCGGTCAGTCCGCCCGAAGTCATCATCGGAAAAATACTGCCGTACATTCTTGTGGGCTACGTGCAGATGACACTTATCATCGCAGCCGCCCGATATGTGTTTGCAGTGCCCATAGCAGGCGACATCTGGCTGGTGTTTGCGCTGGCCCTGCCGTTCATCGGCGCAAACCTGAGCATGGGTGTCACCTTCTCCACTTTTGCCCGCAACCAGCTTCAGGCGGTGCAGCTCTCCATCTTTTTCTTCCTGCCCTCGCTGCTGCTGTCGGGCTTCATGTTTCCGTTCCGCGGCATGCCGGAATGGGCACAGGCCATCGGTTCAGTTCTGCCGCTCACCCATTTTTTGCGAATCGTGCGCGGCATACTGCTTAAAGGCAACGGATTTGAGGCTTCATGGCCTTCGCTGTGGCCCATACTCGTATTCTGGCTGGCTGCCGTGGTGCTGGCACTCAAAAGATACAGCAAAACACTGGACTGACCCGCTACACAGCCCGCCGGTACGCAGTGGCCGGTCCGGCTCCGCTTCTGGTCACCAGCCCCCGTTCGAACAGCCCCTGCAGGTCTCTGCCTGCCGTGCGGTCAGAAATATCATATGTGAACAAGGCCATGTATTCACGCCGTGTCATGCTCCGGTGCGTCCGCAGATGCTCCAGAGCCTTTATCTGACGCTCATTGAGCCCCTGCAGCCCTGCATCTTTCACACCTGCCGGCGCTACCTGCCCGCCCCGCACAGGACCGCGGGCAGGCGGCGCTTCCGGCATTGCCTGTCCTGCGGCAGAAAACGGCTCATCACCCTGCCCCCCCGCGGGAACGGAATCTCTTCCGGCATCGCGGCGCTCACCATCGGCCCCGTGGCCCTGCCCGGCGGCAAAAGGCCGCCACTGCGATGCCCCGGCGGCCGGCTCTCCAGCTCTGCCCACAGGGATATCCGCAGAATGTATCAGCCCCTCGCGCGCATTGACGGCGGCCTGCAGAATGCAATTTTCCAGCTCACGCACATTGCCGGGCCATGAGTACTGCATCAGCGTCTGCATGGCTCCTTTGGTCAGTGCCAGATGCGGCAGCCCCAGCACTTCACGCGCACGGTCCAGAAAAAACGCCGTCAGTGCCGGAATGCTTTCCAGATGCTCACGCAGCGGGGGAGTGCGCAGCGAAAGCACCTTGATACGGTAGTAAAGGTCCTGCCGGAACCTGCCGGCGGCTATCTCCTCCTGCAGGTCAACGTTGGTGGCGCAGATAACCCGCACATCCACCGCATACTCCGCATCGGCTCCCAAAGGCCGTATCCGGCGGCTGGCGATGGCCCGCAGCAGCGCCTGCTGCACCTTGGAGGAAGCTGACTGGATTTCGTCCAGAAACAATGTGCCGCCGTGGGCATGCACAAACGCCCCGTCTCTGTCTGTCTCCGCCCCCGAATAAGCACCCTTGCGATGACCGAACAGCGCGTCCAGCAGCAGATTTTCATCCAGTGCGCCGCAATTTATGGGTACCAGCGGACCGTTGCAGCGCCTGCTGGCTTTATGCACGGCTTCGGCTGTCAGCTGTTTGCCGGTTCCGGTTTCGCCTTCAATCAGAATATCGGCATCCACCTGTGCGGCCCTGCCTATGTCGGCCTTGAGCCGCCGGATGGACTCGCTGGAGCCTTTAAGCACTCCCAGCGCGGAATGTTCAAACTCCTGTGCCGGACTGAGTTCCTCTGCAAAGTCGACCTGTTGCAGATTGGCATAGTGTGTGAGCTTGCGTGTTTTTTCCTCTATCTCGGCAGCCTGCAACCCCATGGTCCGTATCATGGCATTGACGGCCCGTTGCAATGTCTGCACCTCGTAGCCCCTGAAAACCTCTTCCACCGGCTCGGGCGACGGCTGCAGAGCGGCAGATTCCACCCTGCGGGCAAGACGCAGCAGGGGGGCACCGCAAAAGCGCCCGACAAAATACAGCACCAGCGCGCTTACAGCCAGCACCGCCACGCCCACGGCACACAGAATGGCCGCCTGCCTGCTGCCCAGCACATGCGGCAGCAGACTGCGGTCAACACTGAAGGCCACCCCCCACACCTGCGGCGGGGCATCGTCGCTGATGCGGTACAGAACAGGTGCCCCCGCCTCCATCATTATGGTGGGAAAAAACAGCCCGTCCCCGTGCTCCCAGTGCTGGGTAAGTGAGGGTTCTTTTTTTCTGGCTCCGGCGATACCGCTCCAGAAGCTGCGGTATTCGTCGGACGGCAGAAACGCACCGGCCATGCCCGGCAGTCCCAGCGTGCCGCGCACATCCTGACGGGACTGCACCGGCTGGCAGGTTTTGTTCTGTTCGCTGGCAGATTCGTACAAAATCCATCCGCGGGGGTCGGCAAAATAGCTGAACCGCCTTGCGGGCCGCCGCTGAAAAGACTGCAGCGGCGAATCGTCGGACTGCAGGTATGTGAGAATCGTACCCAGATGATCGGCAGCCACCAGCAGCGAAAGAGCGCCGCCCACCCCGCCGTCAGGCCCTTTCACCGGTGTGGAAAAACGGATAACGGGCATGCTGGTCAGCTCGCTTTCAAAAGGGCCCTGCACAAGTACCCGCGCAGGAACCACACGGGAAACTGCAACCTCGCCAACCCTTAATCCTTTAATATCTCTCGATAAAAAATCGTATCCGTCCGGACGTCCGCCTATCTCGCCAGAATCACGCCAGACACCGGAAGCATGCTCGCCACTGCGCACATAGTGCGCCCGGCGACCGTCGGCCAGCACCACAACCACTTCCACGGCGTTGCTTTCCACCAGTCCGCCCACTCTGTTCAGATAGCCGCCCAGCCCTTCATCAGTTGCGGCAAAGTCAGCCAGCAGCAGGGCATTATACCGTACTTTCTGCAGATAGCTGCTTATCTCGTACGAAACGGCCATGGTGCGCGTCTGTACTGCCCGTCCCAGAGCCATCTGCAGCGCATCGAACGAAAAATACAACGCAACGCCGCCCTGCAACCCCACCAGCAAAAGCAGCAAAGGTGCAGTGAATAACAGAAGAATCTGAGAGATAGGCTTTTTTTCCAGAAACATGGACAACCTCGCCGCCAGCAGGCCTTTCAGGACATACGTCGCAGAATATAAGAAGACACATCAAGCCATAGCACCTGCCGCATTCCGACTCAATATTTTTTATACTCTTAATAATCAGCATATTAGAAAAACACATCAGGCCACAGGCACACCCCGTGCACAAGCAGCTGCATTCACGGTCACAACAACGCTGAAAAACAAGTGGACACTGCCATGCAGAAAACCAACGCAATGGGACACAAACTG
>Ga0334901_1000093_pt1 | contig 143442 bp, 139 predicted proteins | sample GraSluR3_MG_3_FD_207216 | JGI IMG/M metagenome (GOLD analysis project Ga0334901, IMG submission 207216) | Sludge microbial communities from methane-producing bioreactor in Wageningen University, Netherlands - Granular Sludge_15_08-R3 | ecosystem: Engineered > Bioreactor > Anaerobic >... | reverse complement strand
TACCATTCTTGCAGAGGTCGGTGATTTTTCTGCCTTCTCAAAACCTGGCAAGTTGGTCGCTTATTTCGGCGTTGACCCATCCGTTATGCAGTCCGGAGAGTTTATCGGTACACGCAACAGAATGTCCGAAAGGGGCTCGAAGCTGCTTCGCAGGGTACTCTTTACAGTTGCACTTGCCAATATACGCACCAAACGCGATAAGAAACCATGTAACCCTGTACTGATGGAGTTTTACAAGCGCAAGTGCCAAAGCAAACCGAAAAAAGTAGCCTTGGGTGCTGTTATGCGTAAGCTTGTTTGTATTATATTTGCTGTTCTAAGAGACAGAAAGCCTTTTGAATTACGAAGCCCCCAGGAGCACACTCAGATGCTTGCAGCAAATCCTAAAGCTGCATAGTAGTACTTGTACTTGATGTTTAGTTTTCAAAGAACAAATTACTGTTTTAAACCGGTTATATTATGTCTACCTAGATTAGGTGGTCTTGTTGTGATGCCATTTTTTATGCTGAAAATCTCTTAAGTTTTATAAAGTTCTTTCTTCAAAAACCCTTGACTTTAATTAGCTGGTCTTAAACTCAAATTTTTCGCAAATTATAGATAGAACTTTAGTGGTATTTGAAAAATGTAATTTACAGTATCTACTCTAATTAAGTAGATTAACAGCAGTTATTCATTCGCAGTACCTGTTTGTGTACTCAACAGTTTGTCATTATACTTTTTTGCCGCAATAGCTCCCCAAATCATGCATATTGGGTGCGTAATCAACAAACCCACGCCTAAAGTTATAAAACCAACTATTGCTTCTACAATCAACATAATAATGGTACCGAAAACCGTTAAATAAAACATGCCTAGTGAACCAAACAAAGCCGTCAACAGCAAAGATATTCCCACGCTTTTGGTAGGCATAGTAATAACTGTCTGAATATTACCAGCAGATTTCTGACTTGGTGTCTTTTCAGTCTCCTGCGATAATCCTTCACCTGTTCCTTAAACATTTATAGTTTCTTGATCCGACATGTAATTAACCCCCCCATATAAAGTTGAGTTTTCTCTATTTAATAATAGTACACATTTATGTACTAATTTTTTAAATGTAATAATCACTACTTTAAATGTAATAATTATCAAAACACCTGTATTTTCTACTGCAAATATGGTAAAATTTATTTGGTATTCCATCAATATGTACGAGAGGCAGGATTATCATGGTCAATATACTAATTTGTGATGACAATGAGACTCACCTGGAATACATACAACAATTAGTCCTTGGATGTGTTACTAATGCCAGGATTACTTTATTCAGCAGCGGGAATGACCTTATAGATTACTTTGAAAAGAATTTGCACCGGGCCGATGTAATTATCTGTGACATTGAACTGGATAGTGCCAATGGGATAGATTTATCAAAAATATTAAAAAGTTTGAATTCAAACATCCAAATCATTTTCGTATCTGCATATATCGAATACTTTGAAGATGTATACAGCATAGACCACGTCTATTTCCTCGCAAAACCAATAGATACAGAAAAATTCCACAGAGCAATACAAAAGGCGATAGAAAAATCCATAGAAAGCAAAAACAAATACATTACATTAACCAATAAGAATAGCGTATATGCAATCAATCTAAATGATATCGATTATATAGAGGCAGCTTTAAGGCAAATAAAAATATACACAAAGGATACTGTGTATACCAAGTATTCCAAAATTGATGGATTTGTAAAACTGCTTGATGACCGGTTTCTCATCTGCCACAAAAGCTTCGCTGTCAATATGGACAAGATTGTTAAACTAAGCAAGAATAGATTTATCCTTGAATCGAAAGCTGCGGTGCCGATAAGCAAATCAAGGTCTGATTATGCAAAAGCACGGTTTTTCGATTATCTGGGAGGGACCTATGAATAATACACTACTGGAATTATTGGGCTTCTCAATCCATATCGCAATAATAGCCTTTGCCCTTGGCAGTATTCTTAAACAAAAGTTTACCGCTTCCGGCGTACTCTTAGTAATTATTGGGGTTACCTCACGCCTTATACGGATTGGATGGATTGACAGTCTTATTGCTGGCTCGATGTTTGAAACCCTTCTGTTTTTTTGCTCCACTCTTATTCTCTATAACGCCAGGATATCAAAAAAGATAATTACCTTTTGTCTTATACTATTCGCACTTATTATTACCGACTTCCTTGCCTACATTACACTAAACGCACTTTATGGGTACCAGCCATCCGATATGGCTTCATTGGTATTTCCCAGCATCCCTAGTATGATTATAGGCAACGTAACACTGGCCATCGTTGTTCTGCTTATTCTAAATGTCTGGAGGTTCGCCACCAACAGCGTTGACCAGAATCAAATGTCACTGTTCATGTTTTTCCCGGTAAGCCAGATTTACCTGCTCCAAATCCTTTTTTTCGCGTCAACTTATTATGGTAATCTTGCTCTGATTACCGTATTCATTATTTCAGTAATATTATGTGTGTTGGCGGATGCAGGATTGATAATAGCCATGAAGAGGCTGACCCACCTATCTCTCCTTAAAGAGAAGCTGGCTTTCTTTGAAAAGCATTTGGATATTCAGTTAAGCTATTATAAACAGCTGAGCGAATACAATCAGAATATAAAAAAATATAAGCACGACTTAAAAAATCAGCTCCAGACCATATACACTCTTTTGGATAAAAGGGATATTCAGAATGCAAAAAAATATGCCGATGAGCTGGCAATAAGTATTGACGGTTCTGCCGCAACACCATTTTGCGAAAACCTGGTAGTTGATGCGCTTTTGCAGAACAAGTATTCCGCAGCCAAAGACAGTAATATAAAAATGGAGCTTGCTGTACAGCTTGGGAATGATACCGGGATAGATGACCTGCACCTTTGCAGCGTCATTTCGAACCTGATTGATAATGCCCTGGAAGCATGCAACAATATATCCGACCCAAAAATCCTCCCGCATATAACTGTCATGTGCTATGAGAAGGCAGCCTTTCTCATAATAAAGGTGACAAACTCCAAGCAGAATGAAATACTGCTTTCTAGGGGCAAAAGAATTCTTTCAACCAAGCAGGACTCTTTAAAGCACGGCCTTGGCCTTACTATAGTTGAAAATATTACCCATCAGTATAGCGGCGAATTCCGCATACATCATACTGACCATGAGTTTGAAGCGATTGCAGCCTTTAGCTTAAAACCCCGGCAGGAATCCCTTACCGACAATAAGGAAGAGTTATCTTTAATAAAGACTCCTGTATAATCTATATATTACTAAACAGACCGCAGCTATCATAAGAAACAGCACTATTATTTGGATATATAACCCCCGATATCTTCTGAATAAGCCGGGTTCCCGGCTGTACTCATTCTGTGGATCCGATTATTAATTCAATAATAATGCGACCTCTGTCATACCGGTTAAAACAGCCCACATCGACACATTATACATGATTGTCCTAATACCTGATGACTTTCTTATTATTGTACGGACAGTGTTCGTTCATGTTGCGTTTATAATGCTATCATGATACAAGGAATCTTTCCAAGTCCATTAGGGGGCTATATAGCTATAATATATACTCGCCTATCAACCTGTCCAGTTTCCGTATATCAATACCTTTTTTCAGCTGAAGCTTGAAATTGCCGGCCCTTGTCCAGAGTTCCAGTTCTGCGTTAAAATCAATAATCCCGGCATTTTCACTTGAATACATAATAATGGACTTGAAGGGTATGGTATAGACTTCCACCTTCTTGCCGGTTATGCCCTGTTTGTCGGCTATTATAATTCGCTTGTTCGTCACAACTGCTACATCACGCAGCGTTTTGTATGCCACCTTAATTTCTTCCCCTTCAACCAGTATCTGTTCAATTTCCTTCGGTGCTTGTGTTTCTTGAAAGAATGTCCACGCCATAATCTGGTTTGCGTTCGCCATCTTTATACCTCCTTTGGATTTTATGGTATGACCATAACCGGTAATGGTTATCAAAAAGTAGTATTTGTATTCCTAAAGCCGACAAAGCTTATCCAGCATGTTCGTCGGATTTTTTGCCCAGAACACGATATAGTCCACCTTTGAGGGGGTAAGCATAACCCTGCTTACCTGATTATAGTTCCAGGGATTTCGTACTAAAGCATACCCTTCTTCTAATCGGTTTAAAAACCACTCTGAATAAAAGGCGGAAGTATCAGACCTTCGGCTGGCACTTATAATCATTTAAATACCTTTCCCTGACAGTTAGGAATAACTCTGTTGTTCTCCCAACGATTAACCGCGGAGAAGCTAACATGCACGGCTTTTGCAAATTCTGTCTGGGTTATGTTCAATTCATCTCTTATGCTTTTCAATGTATCAGATACTTCCATTATAACTGCGTTCCTATGAACATAAGTATAGCATTGTACATATATCAATGTCTATATTTTGCCATATAACCAGTCCGGGGTAATTGTATAGCCTTTAATGTGATGAATAGATTGTAGCTTTCCGTAATATCTAAAAGCTATGTAATTAGGTGGTTCCTTGGACCACCCATGTCATCTTTGATTTCAATATCAGTAATGCCTGAATCTTTATCATATTCCTGGACACATATCTCGACTTCACTGGGATCAAAACTATCTGAACCACAAACATCTTTAATAAAACGATTAAGCAATGCTTGGCATTTACTTAATACCCACGCTGTACTATGGCTTATATCATTTTCTTTATATCCCATCAGTTGAAAAATGCTCTTTATCTCTCTTCCGTGCAACTTGAAACTTGGCAAACTATCCGCCTCTTAGCTATTTCATCAATAAATCTCTTCTCCAGCTGATTCGTGTATTCAACCCCTCTCCCTTTTAATTTTAGTTCACTCATAAACTTCGGGTTAATTGTAAGATATCCTCTTTCATTGTGGCACACCTCAGCCCAATCCAGTACTGCAGCAATTACAAAACCTGGTCCGAAAGCAGTATCACCAAATCGTGCTCCATGCACTTTATGAGCGATATAGCCTTCGACAGAATTAAATGGTCATTATATCTATTTGTTTAATAGTTGCCAATATAGTTTATTATATATTTTATAACTACTTTTTCGGCAACAAAAAAACACGCCTTATCGACGTGTTCATTCATCAGCGACTAAGTCTAAAAGCCGAGTTAGGTGTCACTGATATCCAACTCGGTTGCCGGCAGTGTTTTCAAGGGATTTAGAGGCTTCGGACCCTGCTTTTCAGAATATCGCTTCATAATTTTTCCTGATTTTGTACAAAAAATCGTCAGCCTATAAACTGACAACATAGAGTTAACACTGTATTCTATTTGTCTCCTTCTTCTTTCAAACTACCGAACAGGATTCGTATGTAATCCCGCCTGCCATCTAAAACTCTTGACACGAAAACAACTTCACCCTCGCACCTGTAAAATATAAGGTAATTTGCACACACAAGAAAACGGTAGTCATTCTGAATATCCACAACAGAAGATAGCGACGCTCCAATTCCAGGATATTTTGATAAACCATGTATTTTTTTCATTATCTTCGAAACTACATTTACTGCCGCCTGCGGATTGCCTAGTTCCTGAGAAATGTAGCTTTTAATTTCTTTCATATCATCTAAAGCTTGGGGCGAGATTTTGAGCTTATGCATTCTCAATCCCCAGTTCTTTTTCCACTTTCTCGATAGTCATCCATCCTTTTTCTTTTCCGGCTTGTTCTCCCTGGGCAAGCTGTGACATTAGCTTCAATGATGCCTTTAATTTTTCATATTCATTAATATCAACAATCGCATACTTTCCTCTGCCGTTTTTAGTTAAAAACACAGGCTCGCCTATGGCAATATCCCGCAATACTTCATTGTAATTTCTCAAATCGGATATGGGTTTTATGTTTGGCATCGATAACAACTCCTTTCCTTGCTGTTATTATTATACCCATATTTTACGTAAAATTCAACAGCGTTTAATGAGACCACAGCTTTACTGAGTATCTCCATATTAATTCCATAATATCCCCATGACCCGCCCACGTCCTCCGGAGGCCTTTCGCCGCATCCTTCAAGATAGGTTGCTTTGAATGCATTAGCCTTTATTAGCCTTTCAAGTCTTATTGTATGCTCCCATGAATCTCCAAAATCAAACTCATATCCCATTTCAAGCTATTTGCAAATAAAGATCCTTTCGAATTCGGTAACCGAGATGGTTCTACAGTGCTCCACAAAATCCATATGGCCTTTAAGAACTGCCTTTAATTTGTCATTATTTTCGTACCATTTGCCCTACAATCCGAATATATCCGGGATGTCTTCTGCAGCAATCTCCCGTTTGCTTCTCCTGCCTGCATTTTTAAGCATGCTGTCAACCTTCTGTTCCATGGATTTTCGGATTAGTCCCTGGCCGTCTATATCCCTTAACTCGAAAAAAAGCATAGGATTCTGGTCCAGTCTGGCACCGATACCATACAAAACCGCTGCCACATGTTTGCACATAATTGCGTAATCGGGGCAGCTGCAGCTAAAGTGTATTTCCTCCGGAGATGGAAACATTGAATACGTTTTATCCGTGAACAAAATCTCCAGTTCCTCCGGAAATTTTCCTTCTATTAACTGTTCCAGTGTATCGATTCTGTGATTGCATAATTCCGAGATTTTTTGCCATCTTGCACTGCTAAGAGCATCAATCCGAATTTCCGTATCATAGGGCTTTGCCCTGCTCCCCTTTACCTTGGCAGCTACCCTTCCTTTAGTTATCTTCAGGTCCAACACTGCATTGCAGCGGACGTAGCCTTTTCCCCTGGCGATTCGGTTACTATAATCTGCATAGCTCTCCAGGTTTAAGTTCCAGGCCTTTCCCCACCAGCTCTTGGCCAGCGTCCTTCCTTCAATGATAACGGGCTCCAGGTCCGGATTACTCTTTTGTAATTTTTTCAGTGCCTTTTCCGCTTTGGCCTTTTTTTCCGCAGCTGATTCATACCTTGGATATCCGTAATAGCTCATGCTCTGTCACCGCCCAATGCGAATAGCTTCATCAGTTCTTCATTGCTGTACTCTGTAATCCACTGCTCTCCGCCAGTACTTAAGATGTCCTCAGACAGTTTTCGCTTGTCTTCCAAAATCGCGTCTATCTTCTCCTCTATAGTACCTTTGGTAACAAACTTGTGCACCATGACATTCTTGGTCTGTCCAATACGAAAGGCACGGTCGGTGGCCTGGTTTTCCACAGCCGGATTCCACCATCTGTCGAAATGAATTACATGATTGGCTGCCGCCAGATTCAATCCTACGCCGCCCGCTTTTAGGGACAACACTATATAGGGAATATATTGCTCTTCATTGAACTTTGTTACAATCTCATTTCGTTTTTTAATCGGGGTGCCTCCATGAAGCACAAAACCCTGTTTTCCAAATATCTCCGCCAGATAATCCGAAATTGGCTCTGTCATCTCTCTAAATTGGGTAAACACAAGAACCCGTTCCCGTTTCTCCCGAATGGTTTCACAAATCTCTCCTAACTGCTCAAACTTGCCGCTTTGGTTCGGCTTAAACTCCTCGCGGCCTATATATTGGTCCGGATGATTGCAGATTTGTTTAAACTTCATAATGCCGGATAAAACAAGCCCTTTTCGTTCAATCCCTTCCGAATTGCTTAGCTTCTTTTCCATGTGTCGGATTAACTGCTTATAAAGGGCGACCTGCTTATTGGACAGCGTGGTGTAAGAGTTCATTTCCAGTTTGTCAGGCAGGTCTGATATGACGCTTTTATCTGTTTTCAGCCTTCTCAGGATAAAGGGCTGTATCATTCTACGCAGCCTGGCGTATCCGCCCGAATGGCGCCCAAGGTCTTTTGTAAAATCCTTAAATTCCTTTGCACTTCCTAAAAGACCTTTATTCAAAAAGTCAAATAATGACCATAAATCCCCCAATCGGTTTTCAATGGGAGTTCCGGTCATAGCAATCCTCATTCTTGCCGGAATCTGTTTGATTGATTTTGACTGTTTGGTGGCAGGATTCTTAATGGCCTGAGCTTCATCCAGAATCAGGTAATCCCACTTCCTGTTTCTCAGCTCTTCCAGCCTGACTGCCATGCCATAAGTAGTAATATACAGGAAATAACCTTCTTTTATTTGAATGGCTTCTTTTGCTTTTAGCTCGCTCTTGTGCAATATCTGGTAAGGCATTTCCGGTGCGAATCTTTCGATTTCCTTCTGCCAGTTGCCTATAAGAGAAGCCGGCAGTATTAGCAGTGCGTGCCCGCCAGAATGAAGCCGGGTATATTCCAGATAGGCAATCACCTGAACGGTCTTGCCCAGTCCCATATCATCAGCAAGGCAAGCCCCAAATTTCATCTCAGACATTCGGTAAAGCCACTGGTAGCCGTTTCTTTGATAGTGTCTAAGCATCGCATGGAAAGAAGATACGGTAGCTATCTTGGGCAATTCTGCCGGGTGCGTCAGATTTTCCCTCATTGTTTTGAGCCATTGCCCATTGGTAATAGACACCTCTATCTCATCTTCCGGGATGCCAAGCAGCTCATTCCCATTTAGCTCAAGCCTCATGGCGTCTCCAAGAGATAATGCCCCATGTTCCGCTATGTCCTTTACCTTGTCAAAAGCCTGAAGCAAGGCTTCCAGTTTACCCTTACTGACCTCAACCCATTTGCCTTTGTATTGTATGAGCCCTTCCGCCATATTCAAAAATCTCTTTAGTTCCTCTTGGGTAAGCGGCTCATCCCCTATTTTAAGAGTAGGTGAAAAGTCCAAAATAGCATCCAACCCCACCCTGGAGGGTTCTTTTTCTCCCGCCGTAACCGAAAGCCGGATGGAATTGCTTCTTTTACGCCACCAGTCCGGTACCCTGCACATGATGCCGGCTTCCTCATAAAGCGCTATTTCCTTTAAAAAAATGTATGCTTCCTCTTTAGTAAGCTTCAAGGGTGCGAACAATTCACCGCTTTCCATCAATTGTGAAATAAAGCTGCTCTTCTCCGCAGCCTTTATAACTGTTGAAATAAGGTTAAGCAGCTTCTTTTCCTCCCCTTTGAACTCCTTTAATGCATTTTTTAAAGGGGTGTGTACTGCCCGCTTGCTCTTGACCGGCTTTGTTGAATATGTGGCCATAAAGGCAAAAGGGAATTGTTTCTCTTTATTTTCAACAAGGTGAAAGAACACCCTGCCCACAACATTTATATTTGAACTAAATTCTGCATAGTACCTTTTAACGGTGCCATCATAGTCCCTTATTTCTGTCCGGAAAACATTGAGCAGTGCCTCCCAAAGTCCCCGAATCCAGTCCTCATCAACGTATTCCATGCCAATAACAAAGGGGGTTTCACCCTTAAGCCTTTCCACCTCGTCATTTTGCAAATCAACCCAAACGGCATCCCGGCTGATTTCGAGATCGGCCTGTTGGCTAATTCTTCTGATGAGTAGCTCTGCTATGCCATGCAGATACTCAAGGGAAGGCGAAAACCACTTTGCCCTCTCCCGAAAACCAAGATGAAACAGAGCACTGTATTTGTCTTCCTTGAACTGCATCATCCAGGTCTTAACAGAATCCTGCAATTCCAATAGGTCCTCATCAATGACAAAGCCTGAAGATGTGAAATAGGCGTATAATTGCTGTTGTTCCCGTTTTTTTATTTGTGGCATAAGGGCCTGTCCTCCATTAATCGGTTCGGTTATCTTACCAATCTATTATAACTGATATTCTAGCACAAATTGAATTTTAATACAGCTATCATCCCCATTTTACCAATATTAAACCAAAACATCCGGGAAGGGCTATACGCTGGCAACGCACAGCCCCATCGGATGGTAACGGCCAGAAACATCCCTGCGTTGACAGCTGTTATTTTGTCTCTCACTACGCTGCTTTCTTTAATTACAATGACTGTATTACTAAAAATTATATTGTGAAACCCTATCAGCAAAACTCAACACCGTTTTTCTACTTCTCAACCATAGGAAAACCGAGTATTCTCTTAAAACATACCAAGAAATCAACCCTTCTTTTTACTTCAAATACAAAAAAACACGCCTTATCGACGTGTTCATTCATCAGCGACTAAGTCTATAAGCCGAGTTCTGTATTAGACGGTCATCTATCTAGGCCTGATGTTACCAGCAGGCTCAAGCAACCTACCACGGGACGCGACGGGCCGTCGCTTCTTTCGTCCCTACTTGGTCTTGCTCCAGGTGGGGTTTACAGAGCCGTGCAGTCGCCTGCACGCTGGTGAGCTCTTACCTCACCTTTCCACCCTTACCGTCCGCAAAGCGGATGGCGGTATATTTCTGTTGCACTATCCTTAGAGTCACCTCCACCGGGTATTACCCGGCACCTTCGCCCTATGGAGCTCGGACTTTCCTCGTTGACCCGCAAGGGTCACCGCGACCATCTGACTTACTCGCTATATTTTGTTATCGTAAAGTCTATGTTAGCACAGTTTCTTGCTTTATGTCAATCTATACTATTTGGCTGTCTTTACTGTCCATTCCATCGTTGGCAAGTTTATCGGCAATCTTGTTGCCGTTTCTTCCTATATGGTTAATCGAATAACCGCATAGCCTGCCAAGGTATGCCTTGGCTATTTCATGCAGCGGCTTTAAACCTTCGCTTTTCACCTTGTACTCGCCCTTAATCTGCTTGACAACCAGTTCGCTGTCCATGAATATGTCCACCCATCCGGCGTCCATCGATATGACTTCTTCAAGTCCTCTTACCAGGGCATAGTACTCGGCAGCATTATTGGTCTGGGTTCCGATATATCTGCTTATCTGTGCTACCGTATTATCCCCATCATCGAATATCGCTATGCCGATGCCTGCATCTCCAGGGTTTCCCCTTGAACCTCCATCGGCATACATTATATATTTATCCATTTTACCCCTCGCTGTTCCTTTCAAGATAGAGTATTCTGCCGCAGGTTTCGCAGTTAACCAGCTCTTCTTCCCTTAGCTTTTCGGTATATACCACCGATACCTCCATGTGGCAGCCCTTGCATTTGCCTTCATTAATTTCCACTACCGCCGTATCGGTTCCCAGCCGCACCCTGTTGTACCTGTCCAGAACCCTTTTGTCAATCCGCTTTAATAGTTTCTGCCTTTGCTGTTTTAAATCCTCGCACTCGGCCCTTGCGCTTTTTTCTTCTTTATTATATTTTTCCTTAAGTCCGTCGAATGTATTCTTATACTTTCTAAGTTTTCTACGGCTTGTTCGGACCTGTTCTTCCAGTCTCATTTTCCGGTTTTGAATGTCCCTGTTGGCGATTTCCAGCATTTCTATGCCTCTTTGCATCTCTTCCAGGTTCTTTTGCATGCCTTCCAGCTGTTTTACGCTGGATACCGCACCGCTGTAAAGCTTTTCCTCGGTTTTTTGTATGCCAAACTTAAGCTCTTCCACCTTAACCCTGTTGCTCTTTGAAGACTTTACGGCTTCCTTCAGCGCTTCTTCATCCCTGTCAAACAGGCTCTTTTCCTCATCAAATTTTACCTTCAGTCTTTTGAGTTTTGTTTTGCTTGTATATACATCAAGCTTTTTCTCCAACTCACCTATACGGCTGTCTAATCCCTGAAGTTTCCAAAGCAAATCCATTTGTCTCATAACTTACATCTCCTCTCCAGAACCTGGAATACGGAAACCTATAAAATGGTAAAGGGATTAATGTCTATCCGGGATTTTAGCACCTCTACCCCTCCGACTGTTCCCCTGGCCTGTTTATCAATATGATTTTTTATTATATCCACTGCAGCTTTCTCACTGTCGTAATGCCCCGCATCAACGAGCGCCATACCCAGGCTAAGGGATTTAAGCGCATCATGGTACTTTATATCACCCGTCAGGTATACATCGGCGCCCCCGGCTGCCGCTGCGTCTATAAGGCTTCCGCCGCTGCCCCCGCACAGGGCCACCCTTTCAACCATTTTGCCGGTTATGCCCGAACACCTTACCTGTTTAAGGCCCAGTGCCTGCTTTACCCTGTTTATAAACTCTGCAAGGGAAACAGCTTCGGGCAGTACCCCGATCCGCCCCGGTCCGAAATCCCGGCGCTTATTTTTTAAACCGTAAATATCGTAGGCGGCTTCCTCATAAGGGTGCGCATCCAGCATGGCCTGAACGACATAACCGGTAAGCTCGGAGGGTACAATAGTCTCGACCCTGTACTCGTCAACATGTTCAAGCCTTCCGGTTTCCCCGATAAAAGGGTTGGTATTATCCCCCGGCTTAAAGGTGCCAACTCCCTTTGCCCGGAATGTACAGTGGCTGTAGCTGCCGATCCGGCCGGCTCCCGCCTCCGCCATCGCCATTGCTACCCTGTCCTCATGACCCGCCGGTACAAAGACCGCAATTTTATCGTAGCCGCACTCTGCCGAAGGCTCCAGCACTTTTGCTTCCCTTAAGCCTAACAGCTGCACAAGGTAATCGTTTATACCCCCCGGCGCGTTATCCAGATTGGTATGGGCGCAGTAAAGCGCTATGTCGTTTTTAATAAGCAGCGCCGCTATCCTGCCGGTGGGACGGTCCTCCCTCAGGGTTTTAACGGTATCAAAAAAGAATGGATGATGGGTAATAATCATATCCGCCCGGCTTTCCACCGCTTCCCTGGCAACCTCCTCCACCAGATCAACCGCCACCAGTATCCTGCTTACCTTTTTTTCGGGAGACCCAATCTGAAGGCCAACGTTATCCCATTTCTCCGCCATAAACTCCGGAGCCAGTCTTTCCATAAGGCTAACTATGTACTTGCATTCCACAGGTATATTAATCACCCCTTAGAAACCTGCCTATTATAATTATACCACTAATTCGACGTACCCGGTTTTTCCACGGTTAATTTCAACCTGGCCGTTTGTTAAGTTTGCCACCCAATCGGTAAATTCGTCCTCCTGGCCGGCGGGTATAAGTATATCCATTAAAACTTTTTGGGAATAATCAGTTTCCTTTAGCATGTACCGGGTACCGGCCAGCTCGTTTTCTATTTTGCCGAGCCAAGTATAGTCAAAGCCGGTAAGCATTGACCGCATAAGGGTCATCTGCACAATCCCCGCAGCGTCCAAACCCCCGGTGGCGGCCTTTCCATAAGCCCGTATCAGGCCTCCCGCTCCCAGCTTTGTCCCGCCGAAATACCGGGTGACTACTATTACCGTGTCCCTGAGCTCACGCTTATTTATTACCTCAAGGATAGGCATTCCCGCCGTTCCCCCCGGTTCGCCGTCATCGCCGGCCTTCCGGACACCGTTTCCTTCTCCTGTTGCATAGGCAAAGCAGTTGTGCGTGGCGCTCCAGTGCTTCTTTTTTATATCCTGCACAAAGGATTTGGCCTCTTCTTCGGTGGCTGCCCTGTCTACCTGGGCTATAAACCTTGACTTGCGTATAACAATCTCATGCTCCCCATAGCCCTTTACCGTTAAGTATTTTAGTCTCTGCAATCCTCCATCACCCCGTGCAATCTTTTTAGCCGGTCGGTATACTCTTTTAGTTTATCCGCTGCGCTGTCTTCCCTCGAGCCCTGCAGACCGGTGATTATCTTGCTGTACTCGGTTATCTTCCTGTCCACCAAATGGGGCAGCAGGGGATGCTTTTTTTCTATCAGTATTCTCCCTATTTCCAGGTAAATCGGGTCGTCGATATGCTGGCACCCGGGTTCTGCGGCGATTATCTGGTATATCCTGTCTTTTTCCCGGGCAAGGGTTTCATCCACTATGGCATAACCGTTATCTGTCAGCCATTTTCTCACCACATCCTGGGCGTTCATAGGCTGAAGCACCAGCCTTGTTATACCTTCCAATACCATTTCGCCCGCCTGCAGCACATCCCGGATAAGCATTCCGCCCATACCCGCCAGCACTATGGTATCTGCTTCTCCCCTTTTTAACACATCCAGGCCGTCGCCAAGCCGCGTATCAATCCTTCCTTCAAGCCTGTGCTGCCTGATAACTTCCCTTGCTTTTTCAAGGGGGCCGCTGTTTATATCGCTGGCCACTGCCCACTTCGCCTTACCGGATTCTATGAGGAAAACCGGGATATATCCATGGTCGGTGCCTATATCCGCCACGGCGCTTCCGTCCGGCACCATGCCTGCTATGGCCTTAAGCCGCGGGCTAAGCCTCATACAGCCTTCTCCTCCAGAACCGGCAGGTCCTTGAGCACGAAGTTGTATAGGTCCCTGTATCCGCCTATATAATCCACCGGTGGAAGCTTATCTCCCCTTTTAATAAGATGGGTATCCACCAGGAATGTCTTCATTCCCAGCTTGTGCGCCACCATGTCCTCCTCCGCATCGTTTCCAACCATCAGACAATTTTCCGGCTTCTTGTTAATTATTTCCATAATCTCCCGGTAATATTCAATTCTGGGTTTGCAGTAGTGCATTTCCTCGAAGGAGGTTATGGTTTTAAAACAGTTTACATCAATCCCCGCCCATCTTACCCTCTCCTCAATGGCAATCCTCGGGAACAGCGGATTTGTAGCCAGTACCATCTCATAGCCCTTGTCCTTAAGTATTTCCACCACTTTGCCGCAGATAGGCTGGTGGTAGATAATATTTTTTAAATCTTTGAAATCGGTTTGATAGAACTCTTCGAATCTCTCCATAAGGGGGACTATATCGCAATCCATAAGCCTTTTGAACTCTTCCTCAAAGGCCCTCTGGTTTGTTTTGTTCCCGTCGGTGTTGCAGACCATGTATTCAGTAGCGCCCATGATATTTTTTATCAGTGCTTTTGGTTCAGCGAATTTGCCAAAACTTTTGGAAATCGCTTCGAAGTATGAGTGCATAAACCTTTCCATGTCCATCGACAGCAGGGTGCCGTCAAGGTCAAACAGTACAGTATCAATCACGCCATTTCCTCCTGTTTATATATTTCTTATAGTTTAATTCTACATTTAATTAGAATGATTGGCAACTTAAGTCTGCTATTTTGGGAGGAACAATTTTTTTGGATGTAAAAAAAGCACTTATTCAGTGCTTTTGATGGTGGGCCTTCAGGGATTCGAACCCCGGACCGACCGGTTATGAGCCGGTTGCTCTGCCAGCTGAGCTAAAGGCCCGAATATGGCTCCTCAGGCTGGATTTGAACCAGCAACCCCTCGGTTAACAGCCGAGTGCTCCACCGTTGAGCTACTGAGGAATAAAGTTAACAATATATATTATACACGTTAGTGCAATATTGTCAACCGGTTAATACTACTAAATTATTCTAGGTAATCCTTTAGCTTCTTGCTCCTGCTGGGATGCCTCAGCTTTCTCAGGGCTTTGGCTTCGATCTGCCTAATCCTCTCCCTTGTAACATTAAACTCTCTGCCCACTTCCTCCAGGGTCCTGACTCTGCCGTCATCAAGGCCAAACCTAAGCCTTAATACCTTTTCCTCCCGCGGGGTCAGTGTATCAAGCACGTCCACCAGCTGCTCCCTGAGCATGGTAAAGGCCGCAGCTTCGGCCGGTGCCGGTGCATCGTCATCGGGTATGAAGTCGCCCAGGTGACTGTCCTCCTCTTCGCCAATCGGCGTTTCAAGGGAAACCGGTTCCTGTGCAATTTTCAGGATTTCTCTGACCTTCTCCTCGGACAGGCCCATTTCTTCGGCAATTTCCTCAGGCAGCGGCTCCCTTCCCAATTCCTGCAGGAGTTGCCTTGAAACCCTGATAAGCTTGTTTATGGTTTCAACCATATGCACGGGTATCCTGATTGTCCTTGCCTGGTCGGCTATGGCCCTGGTTATGGCCTGTCTGATCCACCATGTGGCATAGGTGCTGAATTTAAAGCCCTTGCGGTAATCGAATTTTTCCACTGCCTTAATAAGGCCAAGGTTGCCTTCTTGTATCAGATCCAGGAACAGCATACCCCTGCCGACATACCTCTTTGCTATGCTTACCACCAGCCTGAGGTTAGCCTCCGCCAGCTTCCTTTTTGCTTCATCATCGCCCTCTTCTATGCCTTTGGCCAGTTCAACCTCTTCGTTGGCGGTCAGAAGAGGAATCTTACCTATCTCTTTAAGATACATTCTAACAGGATCATCTATATTTACTCCTTCAGGAACGGTAAACTCCTCAGCTTCCAATTCCTCAAGGTCCTCATCATCCTCAACCATATCCTTGACCAGTTCGTCTTCCCCGAGAATATCTATGCCCATTTCATCAAAGGTATCATAGATCCTCTCAATCTGTTCAGGATCCAGTTCTACCTCCTCCAGGGTATCCATTATCTCTTTGTAGGTAAGCATACCCTTATTCTTTCCCTTTTCTAACAATTCCTTTACTTCCTGTATCCTGCTGCCGCCTAGTTCCAGCTTTTTTACCACATTCTCTTCGGATGCATTTTCCGTCTTCATGGGCATCCCCTCCCCTCTATATGACCTCTTACAGGCCCCTAAGTTTCCTTTGTATTTTTACAAACTCTGCACAGTACCCCCTGTATAACTCTTCTTCCCCTTCGGTGCGTCCTTCTCCCCTGCCTGCCAACCGTTCAATCTCCCCCTTTAGAAAATTGCTCCTTAGCCTGTATTTATGAATGGATATGGTATGAATGCAATCACCAATCAATTTATCTATACCCTCTCCGGCGGCCGGCAAACTCTCCTGTATCATGGCCACTATCCTGTTTATTTCCTGCCGGTCGGTAAAAGCGTTTATTATATCAGCCTCTTTAATTCTCTCATCCCCATCGTCAGCCTTAAGCATTTCAAACAGCTTACTATGAAGTGCGTCGGTAAAATCGCCGCTGTTTATCCTTTCGGATATCGACCCCCGCAGCCTGGGTTCATTGAGCATCAGTATCAGAAGATTTCTTTCGGCTTCAAAATTTGCAGCTTTGACAGAATAACTATATTCTCCGCCATTACTATTATGCCTATTTTTACCATACATATTCCTTTTCTGATCATTATGCCCGCCTGCTATACGGATAATTTCCTTCCTGAGCGTTGCCTCGTAGGACTTCGTTTTCTGTGCCACCATCTTTATATATTCTGCCTGCTCCAGCCCGCTGTCCAGCTTTGCGAGGATTAGAACCGCTTCCTTCAGGAAATCAATCCTGCCCTGCCTGTCTGAAAGGTCATACTTTTTCTCCAGAACTGCCAATCTATAGTCTGTAAGCGGCAGCGCACCGGCCGCCAGCTTCTCAAACTCATCCCTGCCATGGCTGCGGACATAATCGTCGGGGTCCTTTCCATCCGGCAGTTGCAGTATTTTCACTTTGCAGCCCGCCGCCGCCAGAATCTCCATGCCCTTTTGGGTAGCCGCCTGTCCCGCAGCATCGGTGTCATAGGCTATTATTATGCTGTTACTGTACCTTTTTAATACTTCCGCCTGCCTGGGAGTAAATGCGGTGCCCAGAGAAGCTACGACATTAGTTACGCCTGCCCGGTGCAGGGAAATCACATCCATATAACCCTCCACCACTATTATTTCTCCATTTTTAATATGGTTTTTCGCAATGTTAAGACCGTATAAAGTGCTTCCCTTAAAGAATACCGGCGTTTCGGGCGAGTTCAGGTACTTTGGGCCCTTTCCGCCGTCTATCGACCTTCCTCCGAACCCGACAAGCCTTTTTCGTATATCTATTATGGGAAATATTATCCTGTCCCTGAATTTGTCATACATGCCGCTGCCGCTTTTTTGCCGGCTTATAAGACCCGCCTTTTGCAGTATTGACTGTTCAAAGCCTTTACGCTGCAAATATGTCACCAGAGCGTCCCATTGATCAGGGGCATATCCCAGGCCAAACTTGCGAATGGTTTTATCGTCAAGCCCTCTGCCGGTCAGATACTGCATAGCTCCCTCTGACTGTGACAGACACTTTACGTAAAACCTGGCTGCTGCGACATTTACCTCAAGTACTCTCTGTACCAGTTTGTATTCCTCACTCACACCCTTTGCCAGGCCATCCCTGGGAATGGGCATATTGCACCTGTCGGCCAGCAGCTTAACTGCGTCCACAAAATCTATATTCTCTATGCTCATAATAAAATTAATTACATTTCCGCCAACGCCACAGCCAAAGCAGTGGTAAAGCTGCTTATCGACAGAAATGTTGAATGAAGGAGTATCTTCCCTGTGAAACGGGCACAAACCACTGTACCTGTCTCCATTCCTTGTCAATGTCATGTATTCGGTGGCTACTTCTACCAGGTCGTTACTTTCGCGGACCCTGTTAATAAAATTTTCAGGAATTCGATATTCCATTTTATTCACCTTATTCGGATTAATAAGAGTTCTGTCCCTCCTCTAGTTCCATAATTTTTAGTTTATTCGACACCCTGCGTCTTATTCCTTCAAAAATATTAATTAAATTTTTTCCGTGACTGCCATTAGTATTTTAGTCAATAAATTTGCATTATATACTATTTGCAATCCCGGTGCAATACATAATACTAAGTTTATAGGTGTGCGTTGATAATATTACTTCTACAAAAATGCATGAACTCCTTCATTCTCTGCTTCATTATCTGCAAAAATATGTTCGCTTTTTTTGCCGGAATTTATGACTGAGACAAAGCGGTATAAAATATGATAAAATATCTGTAAGCAAGCCTCTTTCGTTTTGAAAGAGTATAGCAAATACCAAAACAGGGAGGAATAGGACATGTTCGCAGGGATATACACACCCATAGTAACACCGTTTAATGAAATGGAGGAAATAGACTATTTGAAAATGGCCCACAATCTTGACCGGTGGGGAAAGACAGACCTGGACGGTATAGTGGTGCTTGGAACCAACGGTGAATTTGCATACCTGAGCACCGAAGAAAAGATACAGCTTATAAAATTTGCAGCAAATAACTTCAACCCCGGCAAAAAGATAATTGCAGGCACCGGTTGTGAGACCACAAGGGATACCATAGCCCTTTGCATAGAAGCGGCAGAGGCCGGCGCCCATGCGGTACTGGTACTGCCACCCCACTATTATAAGGGGTCTATGAATGAAGAGGTTTTATACAGCCACTACATAGAAACAGCCGATAATTCACCGGTCCCGCTGATGATTTACAACATGCCGAAAAACACCGGCATCAACCTGCCGGTGGGTCTGGTGGCCAGGCTTTCACAGCACCCTAATATCGCAGGCATAAAGGATACGGCAGGAAACATTGTACAGCTGGCAGAACTGGTCAGGGATACCGCCGACGATTTCTGTGTATTTGCCGGTAATGCGGGATATCTGCTGCCGGCGCTGGCGATAGGAGTTAAGGGCGGTACCCTTGCCGCTGCCAATATACTGCCTGAAATGTGCTGCAATTTGGTCGAGCTGTTTAATTCCGGGAAACTGGAGGAAGCCAAAGAGCTTCAGCTTAGGATACTTGAACCAAACTATCTGGTGACAGGCAGGTTTGGCATACCGGCGCTTAAAACCGCCCTTGATATGCTGGGCTACCAGGGCGGTTTACCGAGACGTCCTCTCAAGCCTTTGTCCCATCACGAAAAGGAAATAGTAAAGGCTTCCCTGGTAAAATGCGGAGCCCTGCCGGTCTCCGAATGATACAGGGCTGTATTAAATATTGAAGGACCTGGGTATGGTGATGCTTTTAAAGGTGTTTATACAGTAATTATCGGTCATCCCTGATATATAATCGCAGACGCCCATTTCAAGGCCTTCGTCCTTTGTTATCCTTTGATAGAATTCGGGCATTTTGTCCGGATGCTTCATATAGTATTCGAAAAGGAATTCTATCACATGGCTTATGCCTTCCCTCTCGGATTTGCATGTATGGCCGAAATATACGTTTTCAAACATATATTCCCTGAGCTTAACCAGAGCCTCCCCGATGGGGGGGCTTAACCTTATTGAATTCATGCCCTTATCTATAAGTCGGCTGCTGTACTCTATTGCATCGGTAACCAGGGTTGAAATCCTCTTTGAATGGGTGTCCCCAAGCAGTTCTATGCACTCGGCCGGCAGCTCGGAGGGTTTTAAAATCCCGGCCCTTATACTGTCGTCAATGTCATGCTGTACATAGGCTATTTTATCGCTAAGCTTAATTACCTGCCCTTCCAGCGTATAGGCTTCCCTGTCTTTACCGTCAAAACCGCTGTGATAAAGAACCCCGTCCAGCACCTCCCGGGTGAGGTTAAGTCCCCGGCCTGCGCTTCCTTCCTCTATCACCGTCAGTACCCTCACGCTGTTTTCATTATGGCGGAAACCCCCGGGCATCAGGACATTCAAGACCTCCTCCCCCGAATGGGAAAAGGGCGTATGCCCGCAGTCATGGGCGAGGGCTACTGCCTCTATCAGGTCGGAGTTGAGCATCAGCCCATTTCCTATGGTCCTGGCTATCTGGCTTACCTCCAGCGTATGGGTCAGCCTTGTCCTGTAATGGTCGTTGTCCTGGGATATATAAACCTGCGTCTTATGCTTTAACCGCCTGAAGGCTTTGGAATGGATAACGCGATCGCGGTCCCTCTGAAACTCGGTTCTTATTTCGCATTTTCCCTCTTCCCTGTCCCGGCCCCTGCTGTTCATCGAATAACACGCATACTGCGCCAGGGTCTGCAGCTCGCGCTGTTCCTGTTTTTCCCTTATATTCATCATAACCACCTCAAAATGGTACTTTTTTATTAATATAATAATACAACAATCTGGGGCTAAAGGAAACCCGGACATCAGGTGCCCTGGCCCTATATCACCTTTACGCCTGCTGCTTCAATATCGGTCAGGAACAAAAACCTTCTAATCCTGAACTTAAGCACCCCATCCATTGTGGTTACACTTTTGTGTACAAAAACCTCTATCCCGTCTACTTCGTACCTGTTAAAACCCCCGGTATCCTCCGGCCTGTCCGTTGAAACCAACGGCATGCTGGTTCCCACTCAGCAGCTCTTGGGAGCCGTTTTCTTCAGCGTTATGACCTTTATTCCCTTATTATTCAAGTGTTCAAGCAGTTTTGCATCAAGCTTTATTTGCATATTAACCCCTCTTTCCATTTATAAACAGACTATTGACCATTTTTTTATATATTATGAAATACTTCATTCAACCATTAGTGTTTTTTTCGGATCAACTGCGCAGAATAAGAATGATGTACATTAACAAGACTAAACCATACTTAGTTTTTCAATGGCCTGCTTTTCATCCGGCAGGAAAAATATATCTTTTCCTTTATTACTCTCATAGATAAAATCTTTTAAACTCTTACTTGTATATATTGAGAAATCTCCTATAATGGCAATCTTCACATGATAATTGATAAACTTTTGTAATATTTCCCCTGCAAGCCTCGTGCTTAAGTCAAAAATATCCTCACATATTGCTGATTTATTCAAAATTATACGATTACAATCTGTTTCATACTGCATAGTCATCATAAAATCCAACGCTGTCTGAACATCTGTTATTAGTATCCCACTAGTATTTACAACAGCAATTTCAATATTATTCTCTCTTACAATATTTATCTTCATAAAAATACCTCCAATTTCAAAATAATCTTCGTCACACATTTTCACTGATGCACATAATTTTATGAATACGTCACAAAATAAGAAGAATGTAAATTATGTCATTAATGATAAACACTGTTTCCGAGAGGCGTAAAGGAAACGACAGTAACCGATTTCAGCAGCATTCTTCATTAGTTCAAGATTTAGCCACGCAGCAAGGTCATAAAATGGCTTATCTTCGAAGGGCCATTTAGTTCGCTTACAAGAAAGAAATTCTTCGTCTGACAAGGTTGCTAATATTTTTCTCCATTCATCACGCATTTGAATTAGTTTTTCTCTGACAGCGACAATGCTTCCAGACCAATGAACATCTTTACGTGCCATAGTTCCGTTACCAAAAGAGTAATCAAGAACCATTGACCACCAAAATGTGATATGCCAGGTTAACCAGGCAATGCTCGATGGCCCAATATCATAAAACTCAGTATCCGGCCAATCTGCACGCCAGATTCCTTGTTTATTAATAACGTGAAGTCATTCACATTTAATTATTTACGCATATTTTTACTATTGTCCATTATAACATATTTTTGTACTGTCCTTTTTTTAGTATATTGCTTCGTCTACATGCTTATTAATTTACAATTGCTGTAGACAAATGTGAAAAATTACTATTGTCACATCATACAGTTATTAGCTGACTCTCCCAAGATTCAATAAAAACAAAAAACAGGGTACTGCCCTTAAAAGTATTAAGTAGCAACACCCTGGTTTGAATTTTATCGCAGCTCGCAAACCTAGACATATAAGGATTCTGAAGCTTCGATTATATCATTTTAAAAGTTACTTTGATTGGTCTTTGTTTCTAATAGCAGCCTGGGCGGCTGCCAGCCTTGCAATCGGAACCCTGAAGGGGGAGCAGGATACATAATCCAAACCCACCCTGTGGAAGAAATCTATCGAGGAGGGCTCTCCTCCGTGTTCGCCGCATATGCCCATCTTTATATACGGCCGGGCTTTTTTGCCAAGCTCCACCGCCATTTCCACCAGCTTTCCTACCCCAACCTGGTCAAGCTTTTCGAAGGGGTCGGCGTCTATTATGCCCTTGTCCTTATAATCCTCCAGGAATTTCCCCGCATCGTCCCTGGAAAAGCCCATAGCCATCTGGGTCAGGTCGTTGGTGCCGAAGGAAAAAAACTGCGCCTCCTTCGCTACCTCATCCGCTGTTATGGCGGCCCTTGGCACCTCTATCATGGTACCGGTAAGGTATTCAAGCTCTATCCCCGCTTCTTTTATTAAACCGTCGGCGGTTTGCGCTATCAGTTCTTTAAGGTATTTAAACTCCTCAACGCTTCCTATAAGCGGAACCATAATCTCGGGTTTTACCGTCATTCCGGTCTCCCTGACAACCTCAATGGCAGCCTCTATAACTGCCCTTGTCTGCATCTTTGCTATCTCGGGGAAGGTTATGGCAAGCCGGCAGCCCCTGTGTCCCAGCATAGGGTTGAATTCCTCCAGGTCCATGATAATGCCCTTGAGTTCCCGGACTTCTATATTCATATCCCCGGCCAGGGCCTGGATGTCCCTGTCTTCTTTGGGAAGGAACTCGTGCAGCGGCGGGTCAAGCAGCCTTATGGTTACCGGTCTCCCGTCCATAGCTCTGAATATCCCTTTGAAATCTTCCTTTTGCATGGGCATGAGTTTATCCAGGGCCTTAATCCTCTCTTTGGTATTCCGGGATAATATCATTTCCCTTACAACGGGAATCCTGTCCTCTTCAAAAAACATGTGCTCGGTCCTGCACAGGCCTATACCCTCGGCACCGAATCTGACGGCGGTAGCGGCGTCCTTCGGGTTGTCGGCATTGGTCCTCACCTTCAAAGCCCGTATCTCGTCGGCCCAGCCTATCAGTGTGGCAAAGCTGCCTGAAAGCCCGGGCTCGGTTGTGGGTATACTGCCAAGATATACCTTGCCGGTGCTGCCGTTAAGCGATATAAACTCTCCCTCGGTGACCGTTATTCCCTTTACGGTAAATTTCTTTTCCTTTTCCTCTGCCCTGATCTCTCCACAGCCGGCAACACAGCACTTGCCCATACCCCGGGCAACCACCGCCGCATGGGACGTCATTCCGCCCCTGGAGGTGAGTATACCCACCGCAGCGTTCATACCCTCGATATCCTCCGGTGAGGTTTCCTGCCTTACCAGGACAACCTTGCTGCCTGCTTTCGCAGCCTTAACCGCTTCCTCGGCGGTAAAATATACCTGTCCTGTGGCCGCCCCCGGCGAAGCGGGCAGTCCCTGGGCAAGCAGCTGCGCCTTTTCCAAAACCTTCACATCAAAATTGGGATGCAAAAGCTGGTCAAGCTGCCCGGGCTCTATCCGCATGATAGCCTCTTCCTTTGTAATAAGCCCCTCGCCAACGAGGTCGGTCGCCACTTTTATTGCAGCGGCTGCGGTTCTTTTACCGTTACGGGTCTGCAATATATAAAGTTTTCCCCTTTCCACGGTGAACTCTATATCCTGCATGTCCCTGTAGTGCTTCTCCAAAAGTGCTGCTATTTCCACGAACTGCCTATGTATATCAGGAAATATTTCTTCCATCTGATTGATGGGTTTTGGCGTCCTTATTCCCGCAACCACATCCTCTCCCTGGGCATTCAGCAAGAATTCGCCGAACAGGGCCTTCTCACCGGTGGCCGGGTTGCGGGTAAAGGCCACTCCGGTACCCGATGTGTCCCCCATGTTCCCAAATACCATGGATTGGACATTCACCGCTGTTCCAAGGTCATGGGGAATATCATTAATGTTTCTGTAGGTTTTTGCCCTGGGATTATTCCAGGATTGGAATACGGCCATCACCGCAAGAAGGAGCTGCTGCTGCGAGTCCTGCGGAAACTCACTTTTCATTTCCCGCCTGTATAGTTCCTTGTACCTTACAACAACCTCTTTAAGGTCGTCGGCGGACAGCCCGGTATCGTATTCAGCCCCTTTAGCGTCCTTTATATTTTCAAGAATTCCTTCAAACTTGTATTTCTCTATATGGCACACCACGTCGCCGAACATCTGTATAAACCTTCTATAGCTGTCATAGGCGAACCTCTCGTTATTCGTGGAACTGGCAAGCCCAATAACAGACCCGTCGTTCAGACCCAGATTTAATATTGTATCCATCATTCCGGGCATTGATATTACCGAACCTGAACGTACAGATACCAGTAAAGGGTTTTGTTTGTCCCCAAACCTCCTGCCTGTGATACCTTCAAGCTTTTTAAGGTTTGTTGAGAGTTCCTCCACCAGTTGGTTGGAGAGCTTGTTATCCCACTGGGAATAGTACTTATTGCATGCCTCGGTGGTCACGGTAAACCCAGGTGGTATCGGAAGGCCTATCCTTGTCATCTCGGCCAGATTGGCCCCCTTGCCTCCCAATATCTCCTTCATTCCTGCATTGCCTTCCTGAAACATGTAAACGTACTTGCTCACTGTGTTCATGCCTCCTTTAACAATTGGATTACTATACTGGCCGTCTCCTCCACAGCCTTTTTGGACACATCTATGACGGTACAGCCCAACTTTTTGAAAAGGGTATCGGCGTGCTCCAACTCAAGCAATATCCTTTTCATATCCGCGTAACTGGCACTGTCGTTAAGACCGAGGGTTTTGAGCCTTTCCCTCCTTATCAGGTTGAGCTTATCCGGGTCGGCTGTAAGCCCAATAATCCTCTTGTTGGAAATCTGAAACAATTCTTCCGGTGGAGGTATTTCCGGGACCAGCGGCACATTTGCCACCCTGTAGTTCTTATGGGCAAGGTACATGCTTAAGGGTGTCTTGGATGTACGGGATACACCTATAAGGACGGCATCCGCATTTAATATACCCCTTGGGTCCTTGCCATCGTCGTACTTTACAGCAAACTCTACAGCATCCACCCGTTTGAAGTAGTGCTCATCCAGCTTGTAGATAAGACCCGCCTCCAGTTTGGGAGTTGTCGGTGCAATGGTTTTCAGGGCGTCCATCAGCGGACCCAGTATGTCTACCCTGAGTATCCCGTACTTGTCGCATTCTTCCTCCAGGGCTTTTTTAAGTTCCTCAACCACCAGGGTATATACTATAATACATGTGCAGTTCTTGGCTTCCTCAACTATACGCCGTATCTGGGATACGTCTGTAACCAAAGCCTCCTTCCTTATTTCGGTTATATCCGAATTGAATTGAATAGCAACGGCTCTTACAACCTTTTCTGCTGTTTCTCCAATAGAATCCGATACAATGAAAATTTTAGGCCCGTTATCCATCATCCCACTATATTCCTCCCATTCTATTCTTTGAGCATTTCATGTATTACCGTTATTATACCGGTTTTGGACACCCTTCCGGTAATTTTCAGTTTATCCTTGCCATCGCCGCCGTCAACCTTTTCGGTTACCGGTATACAGTCAACCTGGTGTTCCACCATTTTTGCTATGGCCTGGGCCAGGGTCTCGTCGTCTTCCAGTGTAACGACATTTGGCATTCTTGTCATAATTATGCTTATGGGTATCCTGTCCAGGTCTTTTTTGCCTATCGAGTGCTTAATGAAATCCTTCCTTGATACTATACCGGCCAGATATCCTTCCGACTGCACGAAAATTGTTCCCACATCCTCCAGGAACAAATTTACTATACAGTCATAGACGCTGGTTTCCACATTCACCACCACAGAACGGGTTTTTATATCCCTTACAAGTATGTTGTTTATGAAATCGGCTATCATATTGGTGGGTATACGTCCCGTCAAAGAATATCCTACCTTGGGCCTTGCTTCAAGAAGCCCTGTCATTATAAGTATAGCAAGGTCGGACCTGAGAGCAGCACGGGTGAGGTTAAGCCTTTCGGCAATCTGTTCGCTGGTTATAGGTTGTTCTGTCTTGACTATCTCCACTATTTGGTTTTGCCTGTCGGATAGTTTAATTCCCATCACCCCCCCATTCTATATACACACTATATAGTATACATTACTCAAGCCCAATGTGCTACTCTATTGATTTTTTAAGTGGATTTTTCAAGAGACAAGGAACGGTTGTTTGTCCCTCCATTTATTTCCTGTTTCTTGTCTGCCCGTCACAGGCCGGTTAGTCAACTGTTGCCATAAAGTTGAATAATATATATCGAAACAGGAGAGAGGAGGTTTGACAATGAATGGCAGCCAAAACGGTTTTTACGGGCAAAACCCCTACCGTATGATAGCCATGCAGGATGACGCCGACTACAGATATATGATGGAAATGTATCCACGCGCGTGCCATACCGTTTACCGGTACTCGGCGGAAGAAATCATGCGCAGGGAAAACATGGGCCAGCTTCAGGACAACGTATACCCATGCAGGGCTGTAATTGACGAAATGATTGGCGTGGTATACGACAGAAGCAGCCATGATCTGCTTGGCGGTATGGGCGACAGCAGACAATTCTATTCCGACAGGCAGGGCGTGTTGAGGGACCTTGTGGCGATAATACTGCTTGCAGAACTGTTCAGCAGAAGACGAGTGCGCAGAAGACGTCTGTATACCGGCTTTTAACAGAAAAACGTATCCAAGACGAATTGAAAATTATGGGACAAGGAACCGTTCCTTGTCCCATAATTTCTTTAGTAAGTGAGTTTTTCCTGGAGGTAATTCTCCAGTTCGTCTATATTTATCCTTACCTGCTCCATGGTATCCCGCTCCCTTACCGTCACCGAGTTGTCGTTTTGGCTCTCGAAGTCATAGGTTATGCAGAGGGGCGTACCTATTTCGTCATGTCTCCTGTACCGCTTACCTATACTGCCCGCTTCATCGTATTCGACAGCAAACCTTTTCTGGAGTCTTGCGTACAGGGCAAAGGTTTCCTCCCCCAGTTTCTTGGAAAGGGGAAACACGGCAGCCTTTACAGGGGCAAGGGCGGGATGCAGTTTCAACACAGTCCTTGTGTCCCCGTCCCCCAGATCCTCTTCGGTATAGGCATCCGCCAGAAATGCAAGCAGTACCCTGTCAACCCCAAGGGATGGTTCTATGCAGTAGGGAATATACTTTTCGTTTGTAAAGGGGTCGGTATAGGAAAAATCCTCGCCCGAATGCTCCATATGCTGTTTTAAGTCGTAGTCGGTCCGGTCGGCCACACCCCAGAGTTCGCCCCAGCCAAAGGGGAATTTGTATTCGATATCGGTGGTGGCGTTGCTGTAGTGGGACAGCTCCTCGGGGCTATGATCCCGCATCCTGAAATTTTCTCCGTCCATCCCCAACTCAAGCAGCCAGTCTCTGCAGAAATTTTTCCAGTAGTCAAACCACTTGAGGTCCTCGCCGGGGGCACAGAAAAATTCCAGTTCCATCTGCTCGAATTCCCTGGTCCTGAATATGAAATTTCCGGGAGTTATCTCGTTTCTGAAGGATTTCCCAATCTGGGCTATGCCAAAGGGTATCTTCTTCCTTGAGCTTCTTATCACATTTTTGAAGTTGACAAATATGCCCTGTGCAGTCTCTGGTCTCAGGAAAATCTCGGCCTTTGAATCCTCGGTAACCCCCTGATAGGTCTTAAACATCAGGTTGAACTGTCTTATTCCCGTAAAGTCCTTCTCCCCGCAGTCGGGACATTTTATATCCTTTTCCTCGATGAAACGCTCCATTCTTTGATTATCCCAGCCGTCAACCGATACATCCTCTCCCGCTTCCTGCAAATACTCCTCTATCAGCTTATCTGCCCTGAACCTTGATTTACACTTCTTACAGTCCATGAGTGGGTCGTTAAAGCTTCCCACATGGCCTGATGCCACCCAGGTTTGGGGGTTCATGAGTATTGCGGCATCCAGTCCCACATTATACGGGCTTTCCTGTACAAATTTTTTCCACCATGCTTTTTTGACGTTGTTTTTCAGCTCGACCCCCACGGGTCCGTAGTCCCAGGTATTAGCCAAACCGCCGTATATTTCGGAACCCGGGAATATGATTCCCCTCGTCTTGCAGAGCGATACCAGTTTTTCCATGGTAAATACCTTTGCCATTTGCCTTCCTCCTCGCGTTTTAGTTGTAAAATAATCTTTAATTGCCTAAATAAAAAGCCCCTTCATCCCCCGATAGGGACGAAAGAGCTTATCTTCCGCGGTTCCACCCTAATTGGTACCGAAGTACCCTCCTTAACGTCAACTGCTCTGCAGCGCCCTTCACCAGCCTATTGCGCCGGGCTTTCACCCTTCCCGGCTCGCTTTGTCAAATCAACCGGCTACTCCTCTGCTTCTTCGCACCTGTTTCTTGGTTACTTTTAAGTCTACAGAATTAATTCCGGTTTGTCAATCGCTTTGCCCGTCCGAACCGGACCCTTTGCTCCTTCTCTTTCTTTTGCCCACAATATCCTTTGCATCGTCTGCCAGGTCGTCTATAATGTCCTTGGCTGCTCCGGCCTTTTTTCCCACAATCTCGCTTAGGTTTATTACTTCCTTATTGGGCTTTTCGATCTCCACCGTTGTCTTGGAAATCGCGGCAACCACCGCACCCAGTGCTGCCAGCTGGGGCGCAATCACGGTACCTATCGCTCCGGCTGTTACGGGTATATCAAGTATAATGTTTCCGTCCTTCTTTACCCTGATCCTTGAGATATTACCCTGCTTAATCAGCTCCCTAATGCGGTCAATCATCTCATTGCCTGCCGCCGATATGTTCTCGGTCCATTTTTCATCCTTCTTGGTTGATTCAAGGTAGACAAGGGTTTCAATTACATCCCCGTCGCACTTTTCCAGGGCTTCCTTTGCTTCCCTATAGGATAAACCGGTCCGCTCCCTTATTATGTCGATTTTTTCAAGTGTAATCTCCATCAGTTTAACCTCCTTATTTCATTTTTTTGATATTATCCATAAACCTGTTTGCAGAGAAATTCTTCTCGATATGTACCGCCACATAGGACCTCATTATTTTTTCCAGTTCCTTTAGTATATGACCCTTTACTTTGATACAGCCCAGTTTCTGCAGTTTCCATTTAAGCATCAGCTTCATAACCCCAATGGTGTCCGGGCTTGCCTTAAACCCATATGGATCGGTTTTCTCACAGTCAGGGCACAATATCCCCCCCGAAACGGGGCTGAAGTATGTAGCATCCGAAACCGCATTGCAATTTGTACAGTTCCCAAGCTGGGGCTTAAAGCCCGAGTAAGCCAATATCTTAAGTTCTGCTGCCCGCATTATTATCTCCGGGTTGGTATTCTCCCCGGCATATATATTAAAGGCATCAACCAGTACATCCAGGAGCCTTCCCGGTGGCTGTTCGGGCTGTACAACCGCATTGGCAAGCTCTATGAGATATGTACAGTTGCACAGTTTTATCAGATCATTCCTTATCCGGTGGAACGTATTTATTATTTCCACTTCGTTTACATAATACCAGTTTTTTCCTTTAAAGAGTATAAAATCGCCATAGCAAAAAAGCTGGGTACCCGCTGTCAGCTTACTTTTTGTTTTGCGGGCGCCCCTTGCCATAACCTGTATTTTACCGTATCTGTCGGACAGAAGAGTTAGAATTTTATCCCCCTCTCCAAAATTTACTGCCTTGGTGACCAGACCTCGTGTTTTTGTAAGCATGATATTTCATCCTCATTATCCCGTTTTATCCATCCTGTCATTATTTTGCTCCCTCCGGCTCTTATCAAATATATCCCTGTACTTTATATATTCAATATAGTATCTTGTATCCCCTGTTTGTTCAAAGGCCTTCCAGATGAAATCCATTAACATATTTATGTCCCTCCATTACCGTCGTTATAATGTCTGTAACTAATATTTTCCCCGTCAAAAATAACCGTATACGGGTAATTATATGCCATATATGGAAGGCACCATTATTGATAGCCGAACAGTTTCAAAGACCCGGCGGTATCTCTCCAATCCTTCTTTACCTTTACCCACAATTCGAGGAAAACTCTGCAGCCCAGCAGCTTTTCCACATCTGCCCTTGCCAGGGTTCCTATTTTTTTGAGCATATTTCCTCCCTTGCCTATGACTATCCTTTTATGGGATTCTTTTTCGCAGTAAATATTTGCCTGGATATTTATCAGATTGGATTTATCGCTTTCCTCAACCGTTTCCACTTCCACGGCAATTCCGTGGGGCACTTCCTGTTCAAGCAGCACAAGGGCTTTTTCGCGAATTATTTCTGCAATTACGAACCTCTCGGGCTGGTCGGTTATCATATCATCGGGAAAATATTGGGGTCCCTCCGGAAGCTTTTCCACTATGGCGCCCCTGAGTATATTCAGATTGTCCCCACCTATCGCCGAAATGGGTATTATATCCGCAAAGCTTCTTTTAGACCTGTATGCATCCGTCAGCTGCTCCACCTTTGCCCTGTCCGACTGGTCGGTTTTATTCACCACCAGTATCACGGGAGTTTTAACCTTCTCAAGCATTTCCAGTATATACATATCTCCCCTGCCAATCCCGGCATCCGCTTCCACCACATATACTATTACATCCACCTCGTTAAGCGCCGTCCGGGCGGAGGCCAGCATATATTCCCCCAGCATATTTTTGGGTTTATGGATGCCCGGAGTATCCAGGAAGGCCAGTTGAAAATCCTCAGTGGTGTAAATTGCCCTTATACTGTTCCTTGTTGTCTGGGGTTTGCTCGAAATTATGGATATTTTTTCTTCCATCATTGCATTGAGCAGCGTAGACTTCCCCACGTTGGGCCTTCCTATTATGGCTGCAAAACCTGACTTATACCCGGTATCCATATCCTCGCCTCCAAAAATGCTTTTCGTTATTATTGTATATCCCAAAGCCCATTTGTATTCTCCAAACCTTCAATGATCTGCTTTCTATTTGCATCCCTGCCCGAGTTCTTCCCCGGTAAAGGCAAAGGGCAAAAGCTCGGCTATGGTGTGTACCCTTATGTCGCCGCTTGATTTACCGGTTATAACCTTTATATCCAAACCGAATTCCGCAATAAACTGCCGGCAGATTCCGCAGGGGAAGGACCCTTCATCTGCGTCGCTGCCAACCGCTATCGCCTCAAAATCCATGTATCCTTCCGAAACCGCCTTGACCACCGCGGTGCGTTCTGCACATATGGTGGCTCCATAGGTCGCGTTTTCTATATTCGCCCCGGTAAAAATTTTACCCTCTGCCGTTGCAAGGGCGGCCCCAACCCCAAAGCCCGAGTAAGGGGAATAGGAATGCTTCCTGGCTTCCTCAGCCCGGGCCAAAAGCTTCCTGTAATCCATGCTTTAACGCCTCCTATTCAAAGGTTACACTGCTAATGCCGGGCACAACCTGTATCCATGTTTTGCCCGGGTTTAGCTTTACTTCCCTGCCATCTTCAAAATAAAACCGTGTCGGCGACCTTCTGTCCGCCTTTTTCCATGTAACAGGCACATAAGACCCGTTGGTTATGTAGATGCCCTTTCCGCTGCCTACCAGGCTTATATTTCTTCTTCCCTCGCTGTCGGCTATTTTATGTACCGCCTCTTGTATTATAATGTTTTTGGCCTGGATTTGGTAGTCGCTGTTGTTCTCATCCACATGGGGCTTGTCCATTACATATCTTAAATATACCCCGTCCTGACTGGAATACTCGTAGGATACCCTGTAGTTTTGGAGATAGGATATCAGTATTTTTTTCGCCCTTTCTCCCTCAGGCTGTCTATCCTCACTGTTGAAGGAGTGTACCTGTACACCGCCCGTTTTATTGTAGCCCCGGTCATCCGAAGAGTTCTGTATCCTGTCAAGGGCGGTATATATATTGTGGGGTTCCTTCCTGTGTTTTTCCCTCCAATACAGCGGTGCGCCCAAATTCATGGCGTTAAATGAGGGTATTTTCAACCTTGCTATATCATCCCAGGCCTCGGGGCTGCCCCCCGCATGAAGGTATATTGCATTGTACTCCATAGACTTGTCTATGTAATAATACCTTGCGCTCCTTACCGGGCCCACCAGTTGGTCGCCGCCATGGGCGTACAGGGCCATATACCTTGTGATATTCCCTTCGGCCAGTATCTCATACACCACCTCCGCCTGTTCCAGCCCGGCCTGGGGCCGTGCGGCGGGGTGATTGTCCAGCATAACCGCAACGGGTCTTGGGTACAGGCTTGACTTTTCTATCATCTCTCCGCCCAGTGGACAGATAACACCGTCCAGGAATACCTTTTCCTCCACCACATCCGGCTCATCCTCCGCAGGGACTGGCACATCTGTATCAACGGCTGTCCCGTCCGGTGGCTCGGGCCTGCTGCGTGAAACAACTACAATGGCAGTAATAACAGCAATAACAGTAATAAGAATAACAGCGATCAGCATATCTTTATTTTTCATGTCTGGGACCTTCCTCTCTGATGTATGTCCGGACTTTGCTTATTTCCCGTTCAAAAGAACAGTTGAAATATCAATACGGTTATAATAACGCCTAGCACAGCGCCTATTATTGTTTCAAAGGTATTATGTATCCTGGTCTCTATCCTGCTCTGCACCACAAGCAGCCCCAGGAGAAGGGTCAGCGTCGTAACCAGCATATCCCCGGAAATAAAAGCCACCGCCGTTACCACGCTAAAGGCTGCAGCGGCATGGCCGCTTGGCATTCCTCCCCTTAGGGGCGTCCCTTCACCCTTAAGGGCTTTTACCACTATAACCGTCAATACTGCAAGAAGCAGGCTTATAAAGGTAATATGGACGGGAGACTGCCGCACCCGTTTCAAAACCAGCAGGGTAAGGGGGTTTAACTTATCAAAAAAAAGAACATATGCCACCACCAGGGCATTGACTGCCGAAATAAGCACAGCCCCCGCCGCCACATTCTTCGCTATTTTGGCAAGGGGATGATATGTGCATACCATCAAATCAATTGCTGATTCTATCGAAGTATTTATCATTTCTGTTACCAGAACCAATGTTATGGTAAGAAAAAGCACCAATAACTCCAGTCTGTTCAATCCCGCAAAAAGACTGAAGCCCATTACCGCTATCGCCATTGCAAAATGCACCTTCATATTTCTCTGGGTTCTCAATGCGTGAATAACGCCGGCTATAGCGTAGTTGAAGCTGTCAAGCAGCTTGCGCCCCTTCAATACCTATACCTCCAGTCAATCGCGGGTCAAATCCAGGTCGTGTAAAATATCCTCTTCGCGGTTCCTCATTTTTCTCGCATTCCCGGCATCCTCATGGGTATATCCAAGCAAATGCAAAACACCATGCAGCAGCAGATACGCAAACTCCCTTTCAACCGAATGGCCGTATTCTCCGGCCTGTTCCACAGCCCTTGGCATGGATACAATTATATCACCCATAATAGCTTCGCCGTCCTCGTTCAAATCTATAACCTCATCCCCCTCAAGCATGGCAAAGGACAGAACATCGGTGGGGGCATCGATATTCCTGTATTCCCTGTTGAGCGCTGCGATGGTTTCATTGTCAACCAGGGTGACCCCTACTTCGTATCCGTACGGGAAATGCTCTCTGTTAAAGGCAGTATCCACCACCTTTTCCGCAATAGTCATTATGGTATGGTCAACCAATATGCTATTCTGCTTGTTTTCTATCAGAACCGTCATGGTTTTTACCGCCTTTCATCTCCTGCTCAAGGTCCGGGTACTCTATTCTCTGATGGAAAATACCGCTCAGGATATCAAGAAAAGCATCTGCTATAATATCCAGGTCCTTAAGGGTCAAATCGCTCTCATCCAACTGGCCGCTATCCAGTTTTTCCTTTATAATCTTTCTTATCAGGCCTTCAATTTTACCCTGCGAATGCTCCTGCATAGACCTGACAGCAGCCTCCACCGAATCCGCCAACAGTACTATGGCAGCTTCCCTGGTCTGGGGTTTTGGGCCGTCGTAACGGAAGTTGTCCATGACAACCTTGTCCTGGTTTTCTCCCTGTTTTGCCTTATGATAAAAGTATGCAACCACAGAATCCCCATGGTGCTGTCTGATAATATCGGTAATGATCCCCGGTATTTTGTTCTGCCTGGCCAGCTCTACCCCGTCCTTTACGTGGGAAGTGATTATCAGCGTGCTGAGGCTGGGAGTTATTTTTTCATGGGGATTATCGGTAGAAATCTGGTTTTCGGTGAAAAAGTAAGGCCTTTTGATTTTACCTATATCGTGGTAATATGCACCCACCCTCGCCAGCAGCGAATTTGCCCCAATTTGCTGGGCCGCATGCTCTGCCAGATTACCAACAATAACGCTGTGGTGATAGGATCCCGGGGCCTCCATTAACAGCCTTTTCAAAAGGGGCTGGTTTGGATTTGACAGCTCTAACAGTTTAAGAGGCGTTATAATGTCAAACAAGTTTTCCCAGGCCGGCAAGGTGCCTATAGCAAATACTGCGACCAATCCGCCGTTTAACAGACCCCACAGGCTTTGCCTTATAACCTCCAATGCTCCGATGCCTTCAATAAGCCCCATGCATATTATTACCAGGGCGTTGCTAATCCCCACAAGCAGTCCGGATACAAGCAGATCCCTTCTCTGATGTGAAACCATGGTTATAAGGGCGCCCACCATACCGCCTATTATGGCCAGAAACAGCACTGTGGCACTGCTCTCGGCAATAAGCCCCATAAGCAAAGCCACCGGAATGCTTATCATGATTCCCAGCCTTGCATCCAGCAGTATCGTTATAAGTATCGAGACCGCAGCCACCGGCGCAAGATATGCCGAAATAATATTGGCTCCAAGGCTTATAAACAGTGCAAGAGTAGTTATAACGCCAATCAGCATAAGGTTGCCCCTGTTATTGTATATGCCGGGATGGAAGTACTTGATGTACAGTACAGTAAGCAGACCCAGCACAAAAATCAACAGCGAATACCCCGCCAGCAGTTTATAATCGAAAAACCCCTGCCTTAGTATTCCCGAAGACCTGAGCAGCTCAATCTGTGAAGGGGAAACCGTTTCCCCTCTGTTTATAATATTCTGCCCTTTTCGTATGATAACCGGTTCTACCCGGTTTATCGCGGCTTCAATATCCCTGTTTGTTTCTTCAGTGTTGGGAAGCATATTGGGCCGGATAACCCTGTCGGAAATATTGTATCCAAGTTCTCTCAGGGATTGACTTATCTGCTGCTTGGCGAAAAAATCCTCCAATTCCCTCCGTGCCCGTTCCAGGGCATCCGGTGTAACCCCAACGCTCATAATCTGGTTGGTTACATCCAGTACATTTTGTCCCAGGTTGTCAAGCTGCTCCTCCCCGACGCTTAAGGCTACACCCAAATCGATGTCGTCCAGGTCTATCGGGGTTTCCTGTTTAAGCTTGTCCAGCTTTTCCTGTACCGAAAGGTCTTCATCATTCCTAATTTCAGTCACCTTTTGGAAAAATTGTTCTATCCTGTTTTTTACGTCCACCGGAATGGTATGGTCCCTTGAATATATCGTGTTAACGGACGCTCTGGCCTGTTCCATTAATCTTTCGGTTGCTATCCTGTCCACAATATCCTTTGGAGCGGTTATATCCACGCTGGCAGTATCCCCGGCTTCCAGCGAATATCTCTCGGGCATGACCACCGACAGAACGAGGGTGAGTATTATACTATAAAAGGCTAGTGCCATTATTGTTCTTACAAATCTGTCTCCCAGTCTCATCCTGAAAACCGGCAGCTTGCCCATCCTCTGCATCATGCTGTTTAAGTTTGCCATTTGACTGTGACCCCCTGACCCCTTATACTACCTGCCAGTTTTTTTAGAATAATGCTTATCATATGCCAGTATTATCTTCTGCACTATACTATGCCTTACCACATCCTTTTCGGTAAGGTTGATTATATCAATACCCTTTATGCCACGCAATATTTTTGTTGCTTCGATTAGCCCCGATCTTTTACCCGTTGGCAGGTCAATCTGGGTAATATCCCCGGTGACTACAATCCTGGAGCCCAATCCCATACGGGTTAAAAACATTTTCATCTGCTCAGGGGTGGTGTTTTGGGCCTCATCCAGTATTATATAGGAATCATCCAGGGTACGGCCCCTCATATATGCAAGGGGCGCCACTTCTATTATTCCCCTTTCCCTGTATTTCAAATAGCTTTCCCCACCCAGTATGTCATAAAGCGCATCGTACAGCGGCCTTAGGTATGGATCAACCTTGTCCTGTAAATCACCGGGAAGAAAACCCAGCTTTTCTCCCGCTTCCACAGCCGGACGGGTGAGTATGATTCTGTTAACTTCCCTGTTCCTCATTGCCCTTACCGCCATAGCGATAGCCAGGTAGGTTTTTCCGGTGCCCGCGGGCCCTATGGAAAATACAATATCGCATTTTCTCATGGCTTCAATATATACCTTTTGGCCCAATGTTTTGCTCTTTATCTGCTTTCCCTTATGGGTGAGGCAAATTACTTCATCGGCAAGGCCCTTTATTTTCTCTTCCTGCCCTGCCATAATAAGCCCGATGGCATAGTTGATGTTTTGGGTATTGAGCTGCTCCCCCTTCTTAAGCATATCAATCAGATTATTTATAAGCTTTCCGGCAAGCCCAACCCTCTTAGCATCACCCTTTATCTTTAGTTCGTTTTCCCGCGCGATAATTTCCACCTCAAGAGTTTCCTCGATAATCTTTATGTTTTCATCATAGTTTCCGAACAATTCCATCGTATATCGGAAATTGTCTATTTGCACACTGCTTTCGCTGTAACCGTTATTCAACCTCAATCCTCCCCATGTACAATATCGATCCTTTCCTCCATGCTTATGTCCTCAAGAGTTTCAAAAACAACCTCCACCCTTATTCTGCTGTTATCCATCTCATAATATTTAACCTTTTTATCAACCACTTCCGCATCTTCCGGCAGCATCCCGGACAGCCCCTGATGAGCTCTCTCCACAGCCAGTTCCGTCGCTGCTTCTATTGTGAGGATTTCTTCGCTGACCTCCACCTCATAATAATTTTCAATAACTAATTCTACGGGCAGAGTGATATTCCTCCATTCAACCAGCCTATTAATATCGGTTACGCTGTCAAAATATTGGAATTCCGGCTTTTTCCCGCTTAAGCCTATGGTGTATTTACCAAGTCCCAGGGCTATCCTTTTTTCACTCCGACCGGTTCTTACCCTTTCGGTAAGCTTCAAATCCTGTTCCTCGGTCAACTGATACCAGGTTCTGGCTTCCACCCTGCCCATTGCATGCACCATCCGCAGCGGCCTGTCAGGCTCCTCAACAACTCCGCTTATAAGCATCTGACCCGCCTTCACCGTATCGCCTTCTTTTACCGTCGCCTGCCCCTGATATACAAATATATTATTTATTATACCATCCTTTTTGGCAACAATGTTACAAGGCACATCTTTATCTATAAGAGAAGGAGGATCGGTTCTCTCTACTACGTCCACCACCGCCCTTGTGCCCAATATGTTTATCCCCACCCAGACAAGTTGGTCCATCTCTATTAGCAGTCTTGTCTCTATGTCCCTTGTATCCACAAAATATTTGAATGCACCCGGCTTTAAACCGAAGGATTCCAGTTCCTTAATTATCCTTTCCTCGGATACCCTCTCAATGCCCTCCACCTCAACTACCCAAACGAAGGAGGTCAGAAAATACATTATGGCAATGGCGGTTATACCACCCATAAGCAATGCCTTTCGCTTAAGAACCCTGTGCAATAAAAAAGGGCAGCCTCTTTTCTCCAATATGGATACCCTGCAGTTTATCCTTTTTTTAATCTTACGCAGCTGTTTATAACCCTTCAGCCCTACCCTGGCCCTTATGGCGGTATAGTTAATTCTTTCAATATCCCAGAAGTATATTCCATTTGCTATAGCTAAATTTATGAACCTCTCAAGGTTAATCCCCTCTACCCTTATTATCACATATCCCCTGATATAATTCCATACCCGGACCACCAGCATTTTCCCAGCACCCCCTACTGCAAAAACTCTACTCTGTCTATCTGCCCCACTATAATTATTTCTTCCACCACAATGGTCCTTATGGTAAGCCCTGCTCCTGTCACCGCAAGTATTCCTGCCTTGGTGTTAATTCTGACAATACCCGACGAATATTCGATTATACCCTTATGGTTTTCTATATAAAGCTGAAGGTTGCCCACCAGGGTTATCTTGGGCAAATCCAGCACTATATCCCTGGGCAGCTCGAGCAGGTCCGCAATCCCTTTTTTGACGACATCGGCTTTTGTTTCCACCGGGTCTCCCTCCTTCATTTAAATTTATGCGAAACCCGGCTGGTTAATAACAGATAAATATGCTATACTACCCATGAATAAAGGTTGGAGGTAAAAAAATGAGCAGGTTATCCCGGACAACTATAATACTGCTGGTTACTGTCGCGCTTGCGGGGTGCCTTTTATTGACTTCGGTTCAACTGGCCGCCTTCGACATAAGCTTTTATGAAAGGGCATACGGCAAGTACAACCTGGACAAGACAACCGGTCTGACAAAAAGGGACTATCTGAACCTCAGTGAGAATATCCTGCTGTACCTCAACGGACAAAGGGATTACCTGTACAACAGGGCAGTAATATACGGCAGCGACAAATATTTGTTCAGTCAAAAAGAACTCCTTCATATGAAGGATGTGAAAATGTTATTCGTCCAGGGCTACAGGATCAGGAACCTTTGCTTTGGATTGCTGATAATACTTATGTTTGCCGCCATACGCCTTGCAAAGGGCAGTAAACGTTTTGCAGGTATATCCCTCCTGCGGGGTTCATTAATACTGTTCCTTGTTACCTTTGCGTTTGTACTGCTTTTATATACCGATTTTTACCGGTATTTTACCAATTTCCATCACATATTCTTTTCCAATGACCTTTGGCTTTTGAATCCCGAGACCGATTTACTGATAAACATGTTTCCACTGGGGTTTTTCAACGATATGGCCATAAGAATCGCCATGTACTTTGCAGTTCAACTGACGGCGGTGGCTTCCCTCGGATACTTTATATCCAAATAAAAGGCATCCCTCAATAGGGATGCCTTTTATTTGGTCTTTTTGTAACCGGAGGCTGCAGTATCTCGGACATAATTATCCCCTTTACCAGGTCGTCCCGTCCAAACAAACCACTGCTCTTTTGCGCGGCAGCCGGTTTATATTCGCTGACCGGGGGTTCCGCCCCTTTGGGCTGCCTGGCAACTGCCTCTTCCTCATCCGTCCTGGCCACCTGCCATACCGGTATTTTGCCTTCCGGCCTCTCACCGGGTCCGCCTGAAATGCCACCAAGGGTTTGGCCTGTTTCCGTATGCATGCCCTGAGGTGTTGCCGCAGGCTCTCCCGCTGTCCTTGCCCGGCCGGAAGATTTTTGTGCCTCGGCTGCTTTCTCCATCTCTCTCATCATGCTTTCTATCCTGCCCATAAGGCCCCCTCCGGCGTTTTGCGCAGGGGAAGGCTGTCTTCTTTGCTGCGAAGATTTTTTAGCTTTTTTGGCCTTACGGTTGCTTGCAATAACAAGCGGAATAGCTATATATAAGAGTAGCCTGAATACGTCATTAAAATCCATTCCTGTTCCCTCCTTAGGGGACTACTTCTTATCCTGCTTATCTATCGGTTCATCTTTCTTATCCGCTGAACCCATGTTTGCTATTGAATCCCTCATGCCGGTATCGGCAAGGATGTTTTTCATATTATAGTAATCCATAACCCCAAGATTTCCTTTTCTGAAGGCTTCGGCCATGGCCCGCGGAACCTCTGCCTCGGCTTCCACAACCTTCGCTCTCATTTCCTGTACGCTTGCCTTCATCTCCTGCTCCTTGGCAACCGCCATCGCCCTTCTTTCCTCAGCCTTGGCCTGGGCTATGCGCTTATCGGCCTCGGCCTGGTCTGTCTGCAGCTGCGCGCCTATGTTCCTGCCCACATCCACGTCTGCAATGTCTATTGATAAAATTTCAAAGGCGGTTCCTGCATCCAGGCCTTTGCTCAATACTGTTCTTGAAATCAGGTCAGGGTTTTCAAGTACCGCTTTATGGGCCTCGGCTGAACCTACGGTGGTTACTATACCTTCTCCTACCCTTGCTATTATGGTCTCTTCGCCTGCGCCTCCAACCAACCTGTCAATGTTTGCCCTAACGGTAACCCTTGCTTTAACCATAACCTCTATACCGTTTTTGGCAACGGCGGCAACCCTTGGGGTTTCAATAACCTTGGGATTTACGCTCATCTGTACCGCCTGGAGCACATCTCTTCCTGCAAGGTCTATGGCCGCCGACCTTTCAAACTCAAGGGGAATATTTGCCCTCTGGGCCGCTATCAACGAGTTAACAACCCTATCCACATTACCCCCTGCAAGGTAGTGGGCTTCCAACTGGTTGGCATTTACGTCAAGCCCTGCTTTGTTAGCCTTGATCAACGGGTTTACTATCCTTGACGGTATAACCCTTCTAAGTCTCATTCCGATAAGGGTAAAAATCCCTATCTTCACCCCTGCCGCCAGGGCAGAAATCCAAAGCCCTATCGGTATAAAGGAAAATAAAAACACAAGCACTACAAATCCCAGCGCCAGCATTACAAGCAAACTTACAAATGGACCCATAATCAAACTCCTCCTTTTTTAGGTATATTACATTTTACCCAATTTTTGACACTACAATTCTGTTGCCTTCCACCTTTAGTACTTTTATGCCTTCCCCCGGCTGTATATACTCTCCAAGAGTAACTACGTCCACCTTTTTTCCGTCAATTTCGGCGGTTCCGGCAGGCCGCATCGGAGTAACGGCAACCCCCTCAAGCCCCGTTAAGGATGAATAGTCGCCAATTCCAACGTATCCTTCTTCTGTTTTAAGCTGCGTAGACAGTATAAGCCTGTCAAAATACTTGCTTCTGGGCGCGTATTTGAACAAAAGCACCGACAATATAATGCTTAGTATTATTGCTGTTGTAAGGGAAATAACTGCCTGCGCTGCTGATACCGAAGCCATGAATATACTGCCGAAGATGCTGAGCATTCCGCCGATGCCCGGAAAGCCAAAACCCGGTATCGTAAGTTCCACAAATAATAATGCTATGCCTACCACAAATAATATAACCGCAGACCAGCCGGCATATCCAGCCAGCATGTTTCCCGCAAAAAACAATCCGAAGGACAACAGTCCCACAGTGCCTGCTATACCAAAGCCCGGGATAAATATCTCGGCGATAAGTCCTCCCAGCCCTAGGGTTAGGAGTATTGAGCTGACAGTAGTGCTTGTTACCATCTTTGCCAGTTTTATCTGGTAACTTTCCTCCGCCACTACTGTTCTGGCCGAACCCAATCCCAGCCACCCGTTTAATTCTTCCCTCGAAGATGCTGTAGTATCGGCAATCCCAAGCTCAACCGCCTTTGCTGTTGAAATGTTCAACAGTTTGCCCTTTTCTACCAAGCCGGGAATCTCGATATCCTTGTCTGCCATAGCCGCAATTACCTGGATGTCCCTGTCTCTCATTTCAGCTATTTTTCTCAGCTCACCGGTCCAGAAGGAAATGTTTTTCTCGGTATCAGGTATGGTCTCGGCGGAGCCCATGCTGCTTCCCGGTGCCATGACCAGCTTTTCAGCGGAAATGGCTATCAAAACCCCGGCGGATATCGCCTTGTCCTTAATATAGGCTGTGGTGGGAAGACCTGAAGCGATAATGGCTTCACTTATATCCAGTGCGGAATCTACCCTTCCTCCAAGGGTGGATATTTCCAGCACCACGGCGGATGCCCCCTCGCTGTATGCCCTGTCCAGTTGACTGGATACAAAGGACACCATGGCGGGATTGATCTCGCCCTTCACCGGGATATAAAATACTGTATCAGGCTGTGCTGCAACCGACGTTAAAGGCATTAATGCCAATATCAGAATCAGAACCATCAGCATTATTCTTAATGGTTTGCCTGGCCTCATAAACTTTCCTCCTTCCATACACACTCCATTATATTTTATTTCATTACAATATACAATATTGCAGTTATTAATAAAGCCTATCAACCGGGGACATTTATATATCCTTTATCCTAATATCCCCCACAATCGGAAGGTGGTCGGAGGCATCGGAATATATTGTATATATATCGGATACGGCTATGTCGGATGAAAGAAATATATAGTCAATGCGTACCGGAGTTCCGTCCCTCATAACAAAGGTATACATTCCTTCTTTGTCCAGTTCCTTACCCGCTTCCCTGAGTATTCTTTCAATATACATTATTTCCCCCGCTTCGGGAATAGAATTGAAATCTCCCACCAGGATAACCTCCTCTTCAAGGAGCCGGATATATCTTCTTATCTGCTGAAGCTGGGTGTCCCGTATGGATCGGTTTAGGGAAAGATGAGTAACCAGAAAATTCACTTCTTTTCCATAGATATCAATTCTGGCAGACACTACTCCCCGCTGCTCCCCCTTGCTGTCAAGCTGTAAATTGCTGGCGGTTATAATCGGAAACTTGCTCAACACTGCATTTCCATAGCCGGCACCAAGCAGACTGATATTTTCTCCGAAATAGTAATACATATCCAGTTTATCGGCAAGCTCCTTTGCCTGGTCCTTGAAAAGACTTCTTACAAAACGGCTGTCCACCTCCTGCAGCCCGATTATCTGGGCACCGCTTTCCTTAATCACCTCGGCTGCAGCGTCAATATCAAGTTTTCCGTCCCTGGAAATACCATGGTTAATGTTGTAGGACATGACTTTAATATCAAATTCAGCGCCTTTGTACAACGGAGATGCCTTAAAGATATGCCCCCAGTCAAACATCTTCCAGTATTCGTTGCCGGATGGAGATACATATCCCCCTCTGACGTTTATAAGCCTGTTAATATCGATGGGCTGCATAAGGGCAATACTGAACCTTCCCTTTTCATCGGGTACCGCCTCAAGGGACTGGGAGGCAATCCTGAATACAACCTTTCCACGCCTTGATACCGTACCCGATATGGTATTATCCTTCTCATTGTAAGATGCAAAAAAGTATGGTATATCAAAGGCAAAGCTGTAGCCGTCTTCGCTGTACACAAGCCTGTCGCCGTCCCTTATCTCCTTTCTGCTCCCCTCAAAGCTTTCCTGGAATAAAAACTTGCCCTCTTTGAATTGAACGGCCTGTCCGGCTGTATATTTCAGCTTCCCATCGCTGTCTAATATGCTTATCCGGGGAATCTGACCGCCGGCGCTTTTTCCTTCAATATTTGTATACCCTATACCGGCATCCACAAACACCTGCGGCATATACCCTGTTACCGTCGTGCTTAAGCCTCCCGGGAATGTAACGGTTGAGTACAGTGCAGTCCCCGGCTGTGTCAGTTGGTGGGGCAGGCTGCTGATATCTATACTGTGCCACCCGTCCTGTGCGGAAACAAGGGAATATTCAGCATTGGTATCACCATTCACCACCGACAGATATATGCTAACCTCCCTTGGGAGATACGCCTGAACCTTTTTATTTTTTAAGTCTATTTTTACTTCGGGATTTGACAAGGTATAGGACCTTTCCATGGTTGATCCGGGGAAAAGTACCAACTCAACAGGCATGCTTTCAGGAAGAGGCAGGTTTAGAATAAACCTGTTAAACCGTGTATTTTCGTTTCTCTTAGTAAAATACTGTCCGATTTCCCTTTGGAGGATGATACTTCCATTCCCATCATACACCTCCAACGGTACCGATGTGATATATACCGGAGCTGTCAGGTTTATCTCAATGCTTTTACCGCTGCTGTCCACCAGGTAGTCCAACTTTATATTCCACTGTGAAAAACCCTTTGGAATCAGAGCAATAATTGAGAATAGAAATGTTACAAGCAGCACAACTGCAAGCTTTTTCTTCATACCCCAACCCCCTATACCCCAAAAGCTATACCTGATTCTATTATAACACAGACCCCCTCTCGCATTTAGCTGCAATATTTAACATATAAGGCTGACATCAAGCAGCATTGTCGCATAAGCCTCTTTCCATGAAGCTAATAGTAGTTTGGCTATAATTTGGGTTTTTCGCTTAATTCGGCGGACACCTGCATATGTATGGGAGCCTTGTCTTATCAGTCTGATAAAATATACAGGTACTCCTTGGCAGGCCGGGAGCCATCCGATGGCTCGGTGGTGAAAATAACCGTATTATTTATCGTTTTTAAATCGTATATTCTAATCTGCCCTTCCAGGATTGTCTCTTTCCTGCCGGATTGTATTTCTATAAGGGACCCCCTGTTTTCATTCCTGTCCAGCCTGCATATATATTCCCTGTCCCCCGATCCCATCGACTGGGACCACTCTTCGTGGTTGTTGGTATATCGCCGGACAATTTCGTCTATGCTTCCATCGCTGCCAATTACAAGACCCTTTTGGCCTCCGTTTCCCTGCTCATCCATGTCGGGAGTATACCACAATACCCTTTGCCCGGGTTGGCCCGGGAAATAATAAACATGCCCGTCCATACCGGATACCTTACTGCTCTCTCCGGAAACAAAGGATTGTTTATAAAGCCCGGTACTGTGCAGGTAGACTAACGGAACAACTCCCATCCATATATCGCTTCCGGTTCTTATATCCCCCGTCGTATAATATAAAGCATCCTGCCCGGCATCCATTAACGCGCAGCCGACATACAAACCTTCGGCCGGTGTTATTTCGGTTTTGATTTGACCCTCCAAACCGTACACAAGTACCCTCTCAATACCAACCGGCCAGTCGCCGTCTTCCCCCTGCTGTACCAGTTCGGGTTTGCACAGGGATACCGCCGCATTGTCCCCGGATATGTCTAAAAGGTCAATCCTCATCCCCTCTTCGGGGGATTTTAGCAATGTCTCTTTTTTGTTTAACGGGTCATACAGCACAATCTCAATTTCATGGCCGGTCTGCCTCTCCCATCCCATCAGAGTAGCATCCTCATTATAATATACAATCGTAAGATATCCCGGCATGTCGTCCCTTAGTATTTCATGGGTGCCGTCGGTTAGGTCTATCCGGCAGAGCTGCCCGGTTTTTTGAATAAGGACATACCTGTCGTCTCCGGTAACCCTTAGGCTGTTATAGTACTCCGCCTTTGCATCGGCTATAAAAGCAAGGGTTTTAGGCCTGGGCACATTTTTAGCCTGCTCCATTATCCAAAAACCCTGCTGTCCTTTGTACTCACCGGTGCTTATATACCCATGGGCCATGAAGAGTACTCTTCCATCGTCATAGGCCTTAAGCAGCACCAGGTTCCCCAAACCCTGACGGCTTTGGTTTTCGGCGGTGTCCATATAAAATACCCTGTCAAACTCTCCTTTGTTTATGCTGCCCCGCCAAAGTTCGTTAACCCCGAAGTTATTGCCGATAAAGGCTGCATAATCGCCGCCGGGGGACAGAGCGCCTGTATAATGACTGGCAGAAGTAAAGGGCCCTATTTGCAGCAGCCTGCCCTTCCTTTCCACCGATACCTCCCAGCCGGCTTTGTCGGTCCTTCGGTCATAGGGCTTCCCGCTCCTTTCCATGCTGAAAACCTTCCATTCTTCCCCTTCCAGCTGCAGGTTATAGCGCTCGTCAAAGTGCCACGTCTGCTTCCCAAATCCATCGGTTACGTCTACTACGTACTTAACCTGGGCCTCGGCATAGGGGCCGTTTGTTTCGGGACCAATGCTTGTAACCGTCAGTAACGGTTCTTCCGTCCTACTGAAACTCTTTGTACTGTCCTGCCAGAGTAAATATCTCCAGCCCGAACTACCGTTAACCGAAGCAAAGGAGGAGATTTGCTCCGAACCTCCGCCCTCTGCGGATTTTAAAGCATCCTCCGTCAAATATCCGGCAGCATCCTGTTCAAATCCTTTCCAGGCACTTTCAAAAAATCCTGCAACGGCCCTTTCCACCGCTTCCAGAACCGCCCCTTCCGTATGCTGCAGCAGGGCATAATAGACCGCATTGTTTTCTTTGCTGCCATCCGCCGCCCATACCAGTTTTAACTCGAGTATATATTTCCTGTGACCAGACTGCGGGTTAATGTGCGGAAAGGTAAATTCAAAATTTATTATCCCTTCGTTTTCGGTAAAGGATTCGCTTCCAAGGCTTATTATCTCCAACTCTTTTCCGTAGGCCGCCTCTTCGTTATAAAGTACATCTTCGCCAAACAACCTTATTTCTGCCCGCTCCGGACTTGAAGTGATATTATGTATTCCAAACCGGACCCCCTGACCCTGCTCTACCGGGACCGCAATTTCGGGTATCACCGGCGGCCAGGGCATATCCACTTCCTTTTGTTCTTTGCCGGCTGTCCAGCTGTAGCTTCCAAGGGCAGCGCCATACTCCCTGTCCCGGCTTACTGTCACAAGGGCCGGAGGCCCCTGGCTGTCGGCAACGGCTTCTTCGGATGTCTTCACACAAGCCGCAGCAAAAACCATAATAAGGCAAAGCAGGACTATGAGCTTACACTTCATTTTTCTTCCTCCGTTCATATGGATTAACCCGGAATGTATAAATCTCTTACGGGTATATTATAATATATATTTGTAAAGAAATTATTAAAAAGACCCGGAACTAATTCCGGGCCTTAAATCTCTATTGTAATAATTCTTTAACCAGCCTGCTTACGATACTTCCTTCCGCTCTGCCTTTTAACTCCGGCATAACGGCCCCCATCACCTTACCCATATCCTTGAAACTAGCGGCTCCTGTTTGATTTATGGCGTCAATTATTATTTCCTTTATTTCCGCCTCTGAAAGCTGTGGAGGTAGATACTCACCAAGTATTTCTATTTCCTTTTCGTTTTTGTCGATGAGGTCCTGCCTTTCTCCCTGCCTGAACATTTCTATTGCTTCCCTTCTGGATTTTACCTCTTTGGCAAGAACTTCTATTACATCCCGGTCATCCAGCTCTGTTCTTTTATCCTTCTCTATCTGCAGGATGGCAGCCCTTACCATGCTTAAAACGCTCTTCCGGAAGGAATCCCTTTCCTTCATCGCAGTCCTCATATCCGACAAAAGCCTGTCCTTGAGGGTCATTTTATTCCCCTGCCTTCCTAATACCGGCTTTTAGTTTTCCTTCTTCTGGCTGCTTCGGATTTTTTCTTTCTTTTTACACTTGGTTTTTCATAATGCTCTCTTTTCCTCACTTCAGCCAGTACACCAGACTTGGCGCATTCCCTTTTAAAACGTTTAAGAGCGCTCTCAAGGGTTTCATTATCCCTCACCTTAATTTCTGACATCCATATATCCCTCCCTCCGCTGCTGACAATTCTACAGGAACTCTGGGTCATGCGGTGCTGCATATACTTACATAGTACAAGCAACGTATTTTATTATACATCATTTTTTTTTATAAAGTCAATATTTTAGCCCGGAGGCCAGGCCATATTCCGGCCGCCCATCAGATGAAAATGAATATGCCCTACCGACTGTCCCCCTTCAATACCGCAGTTGTTAACAACCCTAAATCCTTTTTCCGCTATTCCCCTGGATTTGGCAAGCTCGCCCGCCACCATAAAACTGTGGGAAACAATGTCCTTATTATTGTCATCAACCTCAATAAGAGAGGATATATGCTCCTTAGGCATTATCAATATATGTACCGGTGCCTTGGGGTCAATATCATTAATGGCTATCACTTTGTCATCCTGATATACTATATCTCCGGGTATCTCACCGGCGATAATTTTACAGAATATACAATCTGACAAAATATTCACCTCCTTATACGAAGTTATGCCGTATAGTAATTTTATTCAACAGCAGCCTCGCAATTCCTTCCCGTACATAAAAATTTTACGATTTCTCCTATCATGTAGTCCTCGCAGCTGGTCACAAGTTTGGTCCCGAGCAGTTGGTTGTTAAGCTCTGCCTGGGTGGGCACCAATACCTTTATATAGTTGTCGGTCAGTCCTTCGTAATAACCCGCCATTTCGCTGTTTTGCTGCTCGTATAAAACTTCAAGGCTGCTTCCGACAAACCCGTCATGGAAGTCTTTGCGGCACTTTGCAGCAAGCTCCAGTAAGGCTTTGCTCCTGTCATCCTTTGTCTTTGTGCTCACCTGTGCGCCAAACCCCGCCGCAGGGGTTCCCTTACGGGAAGAAAATTTAAATATATGCATATTGCTAAGCTTAAGCTCCTGTAAAAACCTGTAGGTATCTTCAAACTCCTGTTCAGTCTCTCCGGGGAAACCTACCATCACATCGGTGGTAATTGCCACACCGGGCAGTTTTTTTCTGATCCTATTGGCTATATCCCTGTATTCTGCGGTGGTATACCTTCTGCCCATTCTCCTTAGGGTCTCGTCACAGCCGCTTTGAAGGGACAGATGAAAGTGTCTGCAAACCTTTTGCAGCTGCGATATTTCATCGGTGACATGCCCGGTGAAATACGTGGGTTCAACCGAACTGAGACGAATCCTGTCAAGTCCGTCAATCTTATGGACCTTTTTCAGCAGATCCATTAGGTTGACACCCGTTTCCAGGTCCTTGCCGTAGGAGGTGACATGAATGCCTGTCAGCACCACTTCCCGGTATCCAAGGGCCACAAGGCTTGAAACCTGCTCTATAACTTTACCGGGATACCTGCTTCTTACCGGCCCACGGGCATAGGGAATAATACAGTAAGTGCAGAATTGGCTGCATCCATCCTGTATTTTTACATAGGCCCTTGTCCTGCCCCTGTGTTTTCGCTCCAATGCAAGTTCTTCATATCTTTCATCCCCGCTCAGCTCCCGGACAGCCCTCAGGGGCTGTGAGCTGTTCCGGGCCCTTTCGGCCAGCTCAACCACCCTTGATTTGTCAGCGGTGCCAATTACAATATCAACCCCCTGTATTGCCAGTACTTCATCGGGAGATACCTGAACGTAACAGCCTATCACAACGACAACGGCCCCGGGGTTTGTTTTTTTTGCTCTTCTTATAACCTGTCTTGATTTGCTGTCCCCGTGATGGGTCACAGTACATGTGTTTATCACGTACACATCCGCCGGGCGGTCAAAATCCACTACCCGGTATCCCTCCCGTATAAAAAGCTCCTCTATCGCCTGGGTCTCATACTGATTTACCTTGCATCCCAAAGTGTAAAATGCCACCGATTTCATCTAAATGCCTCCCAAATCTCCGAACCGGTACATAAGAATTGCCGTAATTATCATACCGGCGGTCTCGGTCCTGAGTATCCTGGGCCCAATCTTTATGGTATTAATCCCCATACTCTGCGCCTCGTTTATTTCATCCTCGCCGAACCCGCCTTCGGGACCTATCATTATCGCAATATTCCTATAGTCTCCCCTTACGCCGGGTATTGAATCTATCGAACGGCTTTTTTCTCCGGCATGGGGTAAAATGGCAAGGCTGTATTTCTGCATGGCTTCAAGGGCAGAGGTAAACCCGATCGGGGGCTCCACAACGGGTATCCTGCCGCGTCGGCATTGTTTTGCGGCCTCTGCTGCTATCCGCTGCCACCGCCCAACCTTTTTCCGGACATCCCTTTCGTCCCCCATCCTTACAATGGTGCGGGAAGTTATCACCGGTACGAACCTTACGACTCCAAGCTCGGTACCTTTTTGGATAATAAACTCCATCTTTGTCCCTTTGGCAACAGCCTGGTACAGTATGATTTCGGTATCCGCCTCGGTACCCGTCCCTTCTGCCCTGCCCAGCCTGACCCAAACTTCATCCCTGTCAATCTTTTCTATGGTGCCGTAATAATCGGTGTTTTGACCGTCACAAACCACCACCTCATCACCGCCCCTGAGCCTTAAAACTTTGGCAATATGTTTTACATCATCGCCTGCAATTTTCACCTGTTCTCCGTCTATATGCCCTTTGTCCACATAAAACCTGTTCATATAAATTATCCCTTCATCCTTGCAGCCAGGGCTCTCCAATCATTTTGCCTTAGCTCCTCCACAATTTCCAGCCCGTTATCCTCAAAGGTCCTTTTAACCTCTTCAAGTCTTTCTCCTATTATTCCCGAAGCTATAAACATTCCTTCCGGCTTCAAATGTACACCTATCGTCCCGCACATTCTTATTATGACATCCGCTGCAATATTTGATACTATAAGGTGGGCCCTGCCCCGGACCCCGTCCAGCAGGTTACCCCGTTCCACCCTTATTACTTCATCCATTTTGTTAAGACTTACATTTTCCCCCGCAACCTTTACCGCCACTATATCTATATCATAGGCCTCAACGGATTTGGCGCCCAGTTTTGCGGCGGTAACAGCAAGAATACCGCTGCCGCATCCTATATCGACAACCCGGTCACCTTTACTAAGGTATCTTTCCAGCAATTCAATACATAAAACCGTACTCTCATGGGTACCGGTACCAAAGGCCATCCCCGGGTCAAGAACGACGACAATGTCCTCCTCCCGGGGCGTATAATCTTCCCATGAAGGCTTTATTACTATATTTTGTCCTATTTTAACAGGCTTATAATATTTTTTCCAGTTTTGGGCCCATTCCTCATCCCCAACCTGACCGGCGGTCAGTTCAAGAAAACCGAAAGCATTATGTTTATTCTTCATTGCCTTAAGCTTTCCCCGCACCGCAGCCAGCCTTTCATCCAGATCGTCCTCCAGCGGCAGATAGCCCTTGACTAAAACCCTGTCACCTTCTGCATTAAAAATGCCGGGGTCTATATAATCCCAACTGCCTTTCTGCTGCAGCAGTGCCCGGATATCCTGCGGGTCCTCTATTACCACCCCGGCTGCTCCCGCTTCGTACAGTATATTGGCTGTAAGGTCAGTTCCTTCGGTGGTGGTATCTATTATAAGTTCCATCCACTCCACTTTAAAGCCTCCGTTCTATACTCCAAAAGCATCCTTCACCTTGTCTATTATGCTTTTGTTGCCCTGGCCGGCTCCACCGCCGCCAATTTCATCGAACTTTCTTAACAGTTCCTTCTGCTGCTGGTTGAGTTTCCTGGGAACATCGACAATCACCTTAACATACTGGTCGCCTCTGCCCCTGCCGTTTAATCTCGGTATACCCTGACCCCTAAGCCTGAAGACAGTGCCGCTTTGCGTTCCTTCGGGTATTGTCTGCCTCACCTTACCGTCGAGGGTGGGCACCGCAATCTCATCTCCTAGGGCTGCCTGTACAAAGGTAATTGGTATATCGCAGTATACATTTTCGTTTTCCCTTTTAAATATCTTATGGGGCTTAACCCGTATATAAACGTAAAGGTCCCCCGAGGGCCCTCCCCTTTCCCCGGGTTCTCCCTCACCCCTTAGGGAAATAGCCGAACCGTTATCCACCCCTGCCGGTACCTTTATTGTTAACGTACGGCTTTTCAGTGTCCTTCCGGTACCGCCGCACTCTTTACAGGGATCCTCTATTACCGTTCCCTGTCCATGGCATTTGTCACAGGTCCGTACCGTTTCAAACCTGCCCAGGGCAGTGTTCTGCCTGTATCTGACCTGCCCCGCACCTCCGCATTTATCGCATTTCCTGGACGAGGTCCCCGGTTTGGCACCGCTGCCTTCGCAGACGCTGCATTTTTCATGTTTTCTCACCCTTATATCCTTTGTTATGCCAAAGACAGCTTCTTCAAACTCCAATTCCAGGTCCGCCCTGATGTCACTGCCTTTGCTGGGTCTTGTGTTTGCCCGTCCTCCCGAAAAACCTCCTCCGAAAAAGGTTTCAAAAATATCGCCGAAACTGCCGAAATCTCCAAACCCACCGCCAAAATCGCCGTATCCGCCAAATCCACCCTGGCCATTTGACGCTGCATGCCCGAAGGTATCATACTGATTGCGTTTGGACGCATCGCTGAGCACCTCGTAGGCTTCGTTTATCTCCTTAAACCTCTGCTCGGCCTGCTTGTCGTCGGGATTCATATCTGGGTGAAATTTTTTCGCCAATCCCCTGTAGGCCTTCTTAATATCATCCTCGGATGCATCTCTGCCCAGGCCCAGCACTTCATAATAGTCCCTCTTGTTGCTCATAGACGCCTCACCTCAAATAATTGATAGTTATCCTCCTGTTGTAGCAAAACCGGCCCGTAAAACTCTTACAGGCCGGCAGTTTAGCCTATTTCTTGTCTTCGTCGTCAACCACTTCATAATCGGCATCCACTACGTTGTCCTCTTCCCCGTCCTGCTGGTCCTGCGCCTGGCCCTCCGGCCCTGCGGCATTTTCTGTCTGTTTATAGAGTTTTGCCGACACTTCGTAAAATACCTTTGTAAGAGCTTCGGTAGCGCTTTTTATTTCGTCTGCATCGTCCTTACCGAGAGCATCCTTTACTTTTTGAACTTCGGCTTCTATATTCTCTTTATCGGCAGCTTCCAGCTTATCGCCCATATCCTTCAGCGTCTTCTCGCTCTGGTAAACAAGGGAATCCGCATTATTCCTGACTTCAATCTTCTCCTTTAGTTTCTTGTCCTCTTCTGCAAATTTTTCAGCTTCCTTGACCTTCTTCTCAATCTCTTCCTCGCTGAGATTGGTGGAAGCGGTTATGGTAATTTTTTGCTCCCTGCCTGTACCAAGGTCCTTGGCGAATACATTCACAATCCCGTTGGCATCTATATCAAAGGTAACCTCAATTTGAGGTACACCCCTTGGGGCGGGCGGAATACCCGTCAGTTGGAACCTGCCAAGGGTAATATTTTGCGCTGCCATAGACCTTTCACCCTGCAGCACATGTATGTCAACGCTGGTCTGCCCGTCAGCCGCCGTGGAAAAAATCTGGCTCTTCTTGGTGGGTATGGTTGTGTTTCTCTCAATAAGCCTGGTGAACACGCCTCCCAGGGTCTCTATACCAAGGGACAGCGGTGTGACATCCAAAAGCACGACATCCTTTACCTCACCTGTCAATACCCCTGCCTGAATCGCAGCTCCTATCGCCACGCACTCGTCGGGATTTATCCCCTTGTAGGGGTCCTTACCGGTTATTTTTTTTACAGCTTCCTGCACCGCCGGTATTCTAGTGGAGCCTCCGACCAGTATCACCTTGTCTATCTGCCCGGGCTGAAGACCTGCATCCTTAAGGGCTTTTCTCATAGGTTCGGTTGTAGCCTCAACCAGATCGGCAGTCAGCTCGTTAAATTTTGCCCTCGTCAGGGTTATATCCAGATGCTTTGGCCCTGAGGCATCGGCAGTGATAAAGGGCAGGTTTATGTTGGTAGACATAACTCCGGACAATTCTTTTTTCGCCTTTTCGGCTTCATCCTTCAACCTCTGCAGAGCTGTCCTGTCCTTCTTAAGGTCAATACCGTTTTCTTTCTTAAACTCATCGGCCAGATAATCTATCACTTTCTGGTCGAAGTCATCTCCGCCCAGCTTGTTGTTACCGTGGGTCGCCATTACTTCAAACACGCCTTCTCCCAGCTCTAAAACAGAAACATCGAAGGTTCCTCCACCCAGGTCATAAACAAGTATCTTTTGACTCTCTCCCTTTTCCAAACCATAGGCAAGGGATGCTGCAGTGGGTTCGTTTATGATTCTTAAAACCTCAAGTCCTGCTATTTTACCTGCATCCTTTGTAGCCTGCCTCTGGCTGTCTGTAAAATATGCGGGAGTGGTAATTACCGCTTTTGTAATCTTTTCCCCAAGATAGCTCTCGGCATCCGATTTCAGCTTCTGCAATATCATTGCGGAAATTTCCTGAGGTGTGTATTCCTTACCGTTTATCTTACACTTATGGTCGCTTCCCATTAATCTTTTTATTGAAGTGACAGTACCGTCAGCGTTTGTTATTATTTGCCTTTTGGCTACCTGTCCAACCATTCTTTCTCCATCCTTTGAAAAAGCCACCACCGACGGAGTTGTCCTGCTGCCTTCAGCGTTTGGAATTACTACCGGTTCTCCACCCTCCATAATGGCAACGCATGAATTAGTGGTTCCCAGGTCTATACCTATTACTTTGCTCATGTTGCTCTTCCTCCTTTACTATAATGCAACCTTTACCATACTGGGTCTTAGTACCCTTGATTTTATCTTATATCCTTTTTGGAGCACCTCCAAAATGGTACCCTCTTCCTGTTTTGTATCCTCCACCTGCATAACGGCATGATGGAAATTGGGGTCAAACTTTTCACCCTGGGCAGGTATTTCCTCCACCCCGTGTTTTGACAGTATACCCTTTAGCTGTTTTATCACCATGTCTATGCCTTCCACGAAAGATGCATCACTGTCACTGCCGCTGTCACCGGCCGCCGCAAGGGATGCCCTTTCTAAATTGTCCAGAACGCCGAGAAAGGAAAGCATTATTTCTCCGGTAACAAAACTGTACATTTCGTCCTTTTCCCTGGCCATACGTTTCCTGTAATTATCAAAATCCGCCTGCGACCTTAACAGGCGCTCATAGTATTCCTGGTTCTTTTTTCTGCAGTCTGCAAGCTGTTCCTCAATAGAAAGCCCGTCCTCTCCGGTTCCGGTCTCCCCGTTTGCCTCCTCGGTTTGGTCCGTTTGCGGCCCGGCTTCTTCGTTTGTGTCCACCGCCTGCATGTTATCTTCCCTTATTTCATTGTTTTTGTCTCCCACTATGCATCACCCTTATTCAATGTTCTAGTAGTATCCTCATAACGAATTATCCTTTTTATTAATCTGTTTTAATTAAGCTGGAAATATAGCCAGCCATGAACTCGAGTACCGCCACCACCCTTTCATACTCCATTCTGGTGGGCCCGATAATCCCTATCCGGCCTACCTCTCTGTCTCCCGCCATATAGGTGGCAGTAACAAGGCTGCAGTCCTTTACAAAAATATTGTCCAGTTCGCTCCCTATGCTGACTATTACTCCCCTGCCCCCTATTTTGTTGATAATAGCTACCAGCTGTTCCTTTTGCTCGATTAACTCCAGAAGGTTTTTTGCCTTGGATACATCAGAATACTCGGGGAAGTTAAATATATTGCTCATACCGTCGGCGTAGACTTCATCGTTTTTTATTTCCCCCAGGCTTTCGGTCACCAAAGGAATAAGTGTATCAAGCAGCCCGTATCTGTAAACCAGCCTTCTGTAATCCTCGGTGTCCACACACCGGTTCAGCTCATCAACGGAAATCCCCGTTAACATATCATTCACCGCCCGATTAAGGCTCTCCAGATATTCGGGGGTTACAGTGTCCGCCGTCTTAATAATGGCGTTTCTTACCGTTCCGGTATCCATCACAAGGACGGCAACAAGACTGTGATTGTCAATGGGTACAAAGTGTACATGCCGCAGCTTGCAGTTGTCAAGTTGAGAGCTTAATACCAGCGAAGTATATTTGGTGAGCTGGGAGAGTATCCTGGCTGTTTTCCTGATAATACCCTCAATTTCGTCTATTCTGTTACCCAATTCCCTTATAATGGTCTCCTGTTCGCTGGGCGGCAGTTTCTTTGTCTGCATCAACCTGTCCACATAAAGCCTGTATGCCTTCTCGGAAGGTATTCTGCCCGCCGATGTGTGGGGCTGCTCAAGATAACCCATTTCCTCCAAGTCTGACATTTCATTTCTGATAGTTGCCGAGCTTATACCGAGTTTATATTTTTTGGCTATGGTTCTCGACCCTATGGGTTGTGCCGTAGAGATGTAGTCTGCAATAACAGCCTGCAATATTTTTAACTTTCTGTCATCTATCTGCATGATTTCACCCCCCGGTTGTTAGCACTCTCCTTCATAGAGTGCTAACGGCTCTGTCATAAAAATATCACTAGCCCCTTATATTGTCAACAGTTTTTTTCTTCTTTTTGTTCTAATTGCTCTAATATAGAAACTCAACAAAAACGCTGTTGGATAAATCGATGCCCTTAGAAGTCAGGCGAAGGCTTTCTTCGCCCATCTCAACAAGCCCCTTCTCCTCAAGCCTGTCAAGCTGACCTTTATAAAGCAGCCGTATATCGGTGCCAAATTCTTGTTGGAATTGGCGGTAGTCTATTCCCTGTGCTGTACGAAGCTTTAGAAATATTGTTTCGAACATACGGGTCTGGTCAGAGATGGCCTCGGAACTCTCTGCCGGACTCCGCCCCTGCTCCAGCAGGCGGCAGTACCTGAATATATCGGGAGTATTCCACCGCCTTATTCCGTCGGTATAGGAATGGGCAGCGGCCCCTATGCCAATATAGGGCCTGTTGTCCCAGCAGGCCAGATTATGGACGCATTCCCTGCCTTTTTGCGCAAAATTTGAAATCTCGTACCTGTCATAGCCCCTGTCTTTCAGGAATTTTACGGCATAATGGTACATATCCCTGTCCAGGTCCGGGTCGGGCTCGGACAGAGCTCCATCTTTAATCATCCGGTAAAATTCGGTTCCCTCTTCAATTATAAGCGAGTAACATGAAATATGCTCGGGTGAAAGGGCTGTGACCGCTTTCAACGTATTTCGCCAACTGTCTGATGTCTGGCCCGGAACCCCGAAAATCAGGTCGACATTTATATTATCAAACCCGATTTCCCTTGCCAGCTGGTAGTTTTGAATAAAGCTTTGTCTTCCGTGTATCCTCCCCAGTGTCATGAGCTCGTCCGGGTTCCAGCTTTGGAGACCTATGCTTAGCCGGTCGATACCGCTTTTTTTCAATTGAACCAGCACACCCCGGGACAGCGTGCCCGGGTTTGCCTCAATGCTAGTTTCAACACACCCTGTGGTATCAAAACACTCGCCAACACCTTCCAAAATCCGCGATATTAAAGCCGGGTCTATACAGGTAGGAGTACCCCCGCCGATATAGACCGTTTTCAGCCTTTTACCCCGGTATAGCTTCATTTCCATAAGCAGCGCATTTACATAGCCTGCTTCCATATGGTTAAGTCCGGGATACGAAACAAAGTCACAGTAATGACACTTTTTTTTACAAAAGGGAAGGTGTATATACAGAGAGTACTTCATTTCAAAAGCCTCCCTAATTGAGCTTCAGGACGGCCATAAATGCCTCCTGGGGCACTTCGACGTTTCCTACCTGCCTCATCCTTTTCTTTCCTTCCTTCTGCTTTTCCAGAAGCTTTCTCTTCCTTGTGATATCCCCGCCATAACACTTTGCCAGTACATCCTTTCTCATGGCCTTTATGGTCTCTCTGGCAATAATCTTATTGCCTACCGCAGCCTGTATCGGGATTTCGAACATATGCCTGGGAATTAATTCCTTAAGTTTTTCCGCTATAGTCCTTCCCCTTGCATAGGCCTTGTCCCTGTGGACTATGAAGCTAAGAGCATCAACCGGTTCAGCATTGAGCAGTATATCCAGTTTAACCAGGTCGGATTCCACATACTCCTTGAACTCGTAATCAAAGGATGCATATCCCCTTGTCCTTGATTTAAGAGCATCGAAGAAGTCATATATTATTTCGTTGAGCGGAATATCGTATTCCAGCACAACCCTGGTCTCTTCAAGATATGTCATATCCCTGAAAACGCCCCTTCTTTCCTGGCACAAATCCATTATAGGACCCACATATTCGCTGGGAACTATTATTGAAGCGGAAACTATCGGCTCCTTCATATACTCTATACTGTTTTCAGCCGGCAGGTTTGTGGGATTGTCAATCGCAACTTCCTCGCCGTCGGTTTTTTTAACCTTGTATATAACGCTTGGGGCGGTGGTCACAATATCAAGGTCGTATTCCCTCTCTATTCTTTCCTGTACAACCTCCATATGCAAAAGTCCCAAAAACCCGCAGCGGAAACCAAACCCGAGGGCTACTGATGTCTCAGGCTCAAAACTAAGGGAAGCATCGTTTAGCTTGAGTTTATCCAGGGCTTCTCTCAGGGCCTCATAGTCAGAACCGTCGGCGGGATAAAAACCGCAGAAAACCATCGAATTTATCTTCTTATATCCCGGCAGTGGCTTGGCTGTAGGGTTATCCCTCTCTGTGATTGTATCTCCCACCCTTGTATCCCTTACATTTTTTATACTGGCAGCAATAAAACCTACCGAACCCGCCCTGAGCTCTCCGACAGAAACAGGAGCCGGTGCGAAAATGCCCACCTGCTCCACCTCGAAGCTTTTCCCGGTTGAGCACATCATTATTTTCATCCCGGGCCTTACCGAGCCTTCAAAAACCCTCACATAGGATATTGCGCCCCTGTAGCTGTCATAGAAGGAATCGAATATCAGCGCCTTAAGAGGAGCATCTGAATCGCCTTCCGGCGGCGGTATCTTTTTTATCACCGCCTCCAGAACATCTTCAATATTTGTCCCTTCCTTTGCGGATATTAAAGGGGCATCCGAGGCCTCAAGGCCTATTATATCCTCTATTTCCCTTTTGACCTTTTCCGGGTGCGCACTGGGCAGGTCTATCTTGTTTATTACAGGTACAATTTCAAGATTGTTATCCAGCGCTAGGTACAGGTTTGCAAGGGTCTGGGCTTCTATCCCCTGGGACGCATCAACCACAAGCACCGCTCCCTCGCAGGCCGCAAGGCTTCTGGAAACCTCATAGGTAAAATCGACGTGCCCCGGCGTGTCTATTAGATTTAAAATGTATTCTTCTCCGTCCCTGGCTTTATACGCAAGCTTTACCGCCTTAAGCTTAATGGTTATGCCCCTCTCCCTTTCGAGGTCCATGCTGTCCAAAAGCTGTTCCCGCATCTCCCTTTTGTTGATAGTCCCGGTATTCTCCATAAGTCTGTCGGCCAGAGTGGATTTGCCGTGGTCTATATGGGCAATAATGCAGAAATTCCGTATGTTTTTCAAATCATCCATAGATTGTATCTTCCTTCCGTTGTTGTGTAACCTGTCACATTATTATAGCATACAGGAAAATACTTATACAATGCACGCAAACATTAGGGACGGTTCTTTTTGTTATATCCCCCATAGCATCCTTCCGCTATCTGAAATATTCGCAATATGCAATCAATTGCAGACCGCATCTACAATCCCCTTTTTCTTCTGCAGATGGCCGCCATGATGGTTACTCCTATAATAAGGAGCAATGCTGCACCTATCACAATTGGAGTAAAGTATCCAAAACTGCCTTGGAGACTCCCCCCCACTTTATCCAGTAGTGTGATTTTCTCATTTGCATAAAGAGTAAAGGATAGGTCCTCCCCGGGTAAATCTGCCAGGGCTGCCGTGTAAACCCCATTTTCTCCCTTTGTGAGCTCAATACTGCTTTCTGTTATATACGGAGCCTCCTGCGGCGGAATAATCTCAATGTTCAAATTTTTAAAACCGCTCCAGTTTTGAGCAGCATTCAAAATATAATCAAATGTGTACAGGGGTTTTGTGGTTTTGGTTTTATCCATTGTTCCGGATGTTTTATAACTAACGCTTACCTCTTTTGGACTGTTTGGAGGAAACTCCACAGTGTAAACAAGAGTTAAGATCCGCTGGTAATTCTCCTGCGCTGTAAGGTCATATTCTGAGCCAAAACCCATATTCTGTGTAAAGCATTTATCGAGGGAAGCTGCATACAGATTGTATAACTGAATATCTGAAATCATATTATTATTTTGCGCATTCGTGTTTTTCTTCATAGACTCCATCAGATATGGCTTAAGCTCCACTTCCTGCGCAGTGATTTGATGGGTAAAAAATAAGGTTTTTTGGCTGAGTTCCCCATCGGTATAGGCGTTTAGCTCCAAGTCAATGTCCTGGCCCAGTACTAAAATTTCTAAAACCTGGGGTTTGTAGCACCATGCGGCGATTCTAACTTTTTGTTCCTCCCGTTCATACCTGTTAAACCCTTTTGTAAGCACCTTGGTTTTTTCATGGTCAAAAGTAAAATCAACCGCAAAGTTTATCCTTTGGTCAGTGGTTGGTTTTACTTTAATAATATACAGCCTGCCTTTTTCATTTTCTTTAAAATTATCGGCCTTATAGGGTTGGTCTGTTATGGTGTTTACAATGCCGGCAAAATCATAGCTAACTTTTTTATCTTCCTGCCGGGGGTTAAGGTAGCTGTCCACCACATCCCCGGCATATAAATAAAAGGGAAGCACACTATCACCGGCAGTTATGACAATGTCGCCGGACGTAAATCTGTCTATGGCTCCTGCAAAGGGGAATGCCATTTGTACCGATTGCGGCTCATTTGTGGGGTTAACCATTTGATAGGTTGCGGTAACCCTGCCGCTTACGGTATAGGCAGAATAATCAGAATCGGAAAAATCAAAAACAAGGTTTTCTTTTTCCACCTTAATAGGAGAATCTCTATCAACTGACATTATATCTGAAGACGGGTATCCTTGCCAAAATACCGGCCCGGAATTGGCAAAAACCACTGCAGACAAAAAAAACACAGCAACGGTAAACACAATCCCTGTCATAAGCCTTTTCATAAAACCACCCCTTTGTCTTTTAGACATATCCGCATAGAAAATAGTTCCATTTTGGGCGCTCAAATCCACAATGCCTGTTATATACATAATATCAGTGCCCATCACAAAATCAAGCTAAAGCCTCGCTTGTTTAATATATAAATAAAAAAACTGCCCCTGCGGGCAGAACTTCGTCTTCATTCACTTTATAAGCTGGTCCATTTTGGCCCTGGCAGCCTGATAAACCCTTTCCCAACCGCTTTTGTCCACTAAAATCTCCCTTCCTGCAAACTCCAGTCTTATTACTTCATCATTCAGACCATATATCCCAAATATAGGCCTGTCGCTGCTTCTGCCCAGCATATCCCTTGAGCTTGCATCCACAATGGACAGGCCGCAGCAAAACAGCACAAAACAAAGTATAACTCCTATAAAAGCTTTCAATCTCAGCCTCTTTTCCTGCCGCCTTTTTTCCAGCCTGCTCATAGGGCTCCCCTTTCAGAAGTCTAATACTCCCTGAATAATAAGTGTCCCCAAACCCATAGTTTTTATTCCTCAATTTCCTTAATTGTATCGGATATCGCCCTTGCCAGGTATGGGATGGAATTTAGCGCTTCTTCCATGGTATTGGCATTGCTGCCCACTTCAATCAGAGCCGAGTAATTCGAAAGCTGCTGGTTGTATTTGCCTGTTCCCTTTTCCAAAACTTTTCGGCACAGCCCCGGGCTCTGCTCATTGATCTTGTTTTTCAAGAGCTCTGCAAATTTCCTGGTCTCGCTGCTGTTAGGGGTGTCGGGTCCCCAGACCAGCATCAGCCTGGCGGTTTCTTCCCCGCCCAGTCTCATTGCGGACAGCGCCCTTGCGTTTTGTTCCTCCGCCCGGTTTCTCACAGGAAAGGCATCCCTGTGTATGTCAAGGATGATCCTTATGGAAGGGTATCTTGCCAGTATATTCCGGATGGAATTAAGAGACCTTGTATAGGACGGAGTATACTCAGGATAATCATGGAAGGTGGTTATGTGTACCGATTTTATACCATACTGGGATTGGAGTGTTTCCTGGAGTTCCTTGCCCACCCTTACCACCGAATACCTTGGGTCTATGGTTCTGTCCACATCGGTTGGAGTATAGTTGTATGCCTTGGAGGGCCTATAGGCTTCCGAGGTATGGGTATGGTATATCAGCACAATAGGGTTATCCTTGTCCAGTGAAGTTTTAGCCGGTAATTGGAACTCCCTGTTTTGTACCGAGGCTTCCCGGTCTGTGAGACTGTTTATTTCAACTTCACCGGGATTATACTGCCGTAATATTTCGTTCAAATCCTCCTCCGGGTCATAAGGATTTCCACGGTTAATTGTACCGGCACTGCCGCGGTTTGATATTAACAGATCGTAGCTTCCCATTATGGGAAGCTCTGCAACGATAAAACTCTTTGGGTCCTTGTAGTTTAAAAGGGTAACTCTCCTGACGATTTTCTCAAATACTGTTTCTTCGTCTTGCCCGGTTGCCCCCGCCTCTATGGCAGGGAATGCCTTATCCAGAACTGTCCGCAAAAGGCTGCTTACAAGCTGCCCGCTGCCGGCCTGTGTTTGAGTTTCTGCCGGGGAGAACACCTCCACCGCAGAGTATGACATAACAATACTCCTTATTCCCATTATCATAGCCAAAAGCCCTATCACAACTGCGGCAATACCGCTCCATTTCCCCGGTTTCACCACCTTTATTCTTATCAATGTCTTCCACCTCTCTTCTTTAGCCGGCTTTTGTTCAACTATAAAAATATATTCTTCTTGATATTCTAATATGTTTATTAAAGCACGCCATAAAAAAAAGAGCCCCGGTTTCATTAACCGGCGCCTTTACTTCAGTTTATATACCTGTCAACATCCTCCGGGCCAATTGAGGGATGGAGGAAAATATTAAGCCCGTTAGCAAGCACTTTTGACATATCCCTGACCATATCGTCGATTTCCTTCGGGGTAACAACAAGGCTTCCTATATCGGGGCTAATAGCCTCGCGGATCAGGTTATACTTATCTTCTCCCTGCATGTTTTTAAGCACCTGATAAAACTCCTTCCCCTTATCCGCCTGTTGAATCATCGCATCCACCACCATATCTATGGTATCGCTGGCCATGGTTGCCGCATCCACCACCGTAGGCACTCCTATTGCAATAACAGGCACTCCCAGGGTTTCACGGTTTAATTCCTTTCTCTTGTTGCCTACGCCGGAACCGGGGCTTATCCCGGTATCTGCTATTTGTATAGTAGAATTTATCCTGTCCATTCTCCGGGACGCCAGGGCATCAATCGCAATTACCCTGTCAGGTTTTATCCTGGAAACAATCCCCTCTATTATCTCTCCCGTCTCAATTCCTGTAATTCCCAATACCCCAGGTGATATTGCACACACCGGCGAAACGCCCTGGTCCACCTGGTCGGGAAGGTATTCAAAGACATGCCTTGTTACCATAAGGTGTGATATTACTTTGGGGCCAAGGGAATCGGGGGTTACATTCCAGTTGCCCAGGCCCACCACTAGGGTCGTGCTTCCCTTGTCCACTGCAGCTATCCGTCTCAGCTCTTCTCCCAGCGTTCTGCTTACCTCTTCGTATATGTCCCTGTCCCTTCTCTTTATGCCCTCTGCCTCTATGGTAATATAATTACCTATAGGCTTATTCATAATACGGACTCCCACTTCCTCCTGGATACCCACCCGGGTAACCTTTATACCGTTATCCTCTGAAACGTCCACCTTTACACCGGGGATTTCCTGCTTTTTTTCTTCCCTGTACATCTCCCTTGCTTCCACAGCAAGATCTGTCCTTTTATTAAACATACCACACCTCCCCATAGTATTGCCTATACAAATGAGATAGAATAAAATATCAGTATAATCAAATATTAATACTGAGTATAGGTTTGGCAAAGGTCATTGTTTTTATGCAACATGTCTTGCTTTTTAAAATCAGTCATGGTAAAATATCACTTGTTAATCCCGCAAAAGGGGGGTGAAGGAAATGGCGAATATTAAATCCGCAGAAAAAAGAGCAAGAACCGCTAAAATAAGGACCGCAAGAAACAAGTCCTATAAGTCCACAATTAAATCTGCCACCAAAAAATTCGACCTGGCAATAAACACAGGCGACATGGAACAGGCTAAGGCTGCCTTTGTCAGGGCAGAAAAACAGCTGGACAAAGCGGCTTCCAAGGGCATTATTCATAAGAACACAGCATCAAGAAAAAAATCCAAGCTTGCAAAAAAGCTTAACAAAGCTATATAACATCACAGAAAAAAACAAGCGTACCTGTTATAGTACGCTTTTTTTGATTTCCTGATTACTATAAACCGGCTATAAGCAATTCCAGGGACAGCCAAGGTTCTATTCTGCCGCTTTTTATCCGGACATCCATCTCTGCGCAGCTCTGTAATGCTTTTTTTAAATCTTCCCCAGCAAAATTATCCGTCTGTTTTAACAAAGAGCCGGCTATAAAGGGTGGCAGACCCAGCCTTGATGCAATGGCTTTGTTTGAATACCCTGCTTCTTTCAAAGCCGAAGCCTGAAGCAACAGCCTGAACTGCCTTGCCACCATGAATAATACCCTAAGGGGCGGCTCTCCGCCCTGCTTCATGTCCTCCAAAAGACCTATGGCCATTCCAATGTCCCTGCGGCCCACAGCATCCACCAGATTGAAAATATTCCTTGCCGGGCTCCTGGAAATCAGTGTTTCTATATCGGCTTCTGAAATTAACTCTTTGCCTTCGCAGTACTTAACCGTCTTTTCGATTTCATTGGCTATATGGTCCAGCGTCTTTTCAGAATCCCTTTCGAGATATCCCGTAAGCCCTATAAACCTTTTTAATGCCACCGGGGGCAGAGTTTTTCCGCTGCTCTCAAACTGTTTTTTTATCCAGCTTTCAAGCAGCTGCGGCTTAAGCCTGCCAAACTCAACAATCTCACCCTGGGCCTTCAGGGTCTTAATAAACCTTGTCCTCATATCCGGCCTGCCTTTTGCCTGTATTATAAGGCAGGAATATTCGGGTATCCTGCAAATATATTTTTCCAGGATATCCATATCCTTCCGGCTTAAGGCCCTCTTCCCCACAGGCCCGAAGGCTGCGTCCTTAACTATTACAAGCCTCCTCGGGTTCATAAAGGGCAGTGTTTCAACTGCATTAACTATCGTGTCCGCCGAGGCCGAGCCTCCGTCAATCACGGTAAGGTTGAGTTCTTCCAGGGAAGCGGGAACCAGAATATTCTTGATTCTGCCCACCGCTTCCCTCTTAAGCAGCTCCTCAGGGCCGTAAAACAGATATAGTTTTCCGGTTTCTCCGTTCTTCAGTTTCTTAAAAAACTCAAGCAAATCCATTATTCCACCCTAACCGCCGTCCCGTATGCCAACAGTTCAGCAGCCCCCTGCATTACCGATGATGTCGTAAACCTTACATTGACGACGGCATTGGCACCCATCGCTTCCGCATCTTCTACCATTCTCTTCAAAGCGGCCTTTCTTGCCTCAGACATCATTTGTGTATATTCCTTAATCTCTCCGCCTACCAGTGTCCTGAAGCCGGCCATTATATCCTTGCCGAGATGCTTCGAATGTATGGTATTCCCTTTGACCAGCCCGTAAACCTTAGTAATGGTTTTATCCGGTACATCGTTAGTATTTACCAGTATCATCATCATCCACCTCCCTGTCTTTTTTCCTTTCAATCACAAGACCTAAAATGAGTATAAAAAATCCGGTCAGAAGCCCGATGAATCCTACCCTCAGCATTAGGTGCATTTCCGGCAATGTAATTATAGTATAGGCTACATAGAGAAAAACTACAATCATTCCGGCCAGAATAAGGCCTACTCCTAATTTTTTCAAATTGCCGCTCCCCTTTCATAATTATTGTAATACAGCAATAATAAAACAGATACTGCCACTATATAATATGCAAAATAAAACCCTCTGCCTGCATTTTCCACCTGAATACTGCCGAAGGGTATTGCTCCTGCTCTATCAATAATATAATTTATTATTTCAATTATTATACCATTTACCCACACTATGGTGTAGTAAAGGGGTATGTGCAGCGGGTACAAAACCAGAAAAACCACAGTAAGCCACAGTACCACACCCGCCAGGGGCACGGCCAGTATATTGGCCAGTACCGCTACGGGGGCGAAACTGCCGAAATAATGGATAAGAAGCGGCAGTATCAGTACCTGGGATGAAAGGGTGACAGAGACCGCTCCCGATATATGCCTGCCCGCAAAACCAAAGCCCCTTCTGAATACCGGATAAAACAAAACAATCCCAAGACATGCCATAAAGGACAGCTGAAATGAAATGCTGTATATTATATGCGGCTGAAAGGCTATCAATAAAAATGCCGTAAATAATAGGGAGGTTAGCATATCGGTTTTGCGGTCCACGGCGGCCGCCAGCATCACCACACCCATCATTATGGCAGCCCTGACCACCGAAGGGGTGAGGCCCACCATAAATGAAAAAAAAGTTAAGAGCCCGCAGACAGTCAAAAACCTCTCTCTGCCTGGCAGTCCGAGTCTTTTCAAAGCCCATACCAGGACTGCTGATATAATGCCCACATGCAGCCCGGACACTGCTAAAAGATGTGATATACCCACTGCCGAGAACCTTTCCCTTGTATCAATGCTTACTTCCCTGCCTCCCAGCAGCAGGCCCTTCATTATTTCACTGTGCCTCTGCGGTATGACACCCGAATCCAGCTGCCGTTTAACCCACAGGGCGGCCCGCCAGCTGTAACGCTTTATTGAATAAGGTTTTACACCGGTAAATCTAATATGGTAAGGGGTTGAATAAAGCAGCGCTTCAGCCCCCAATCCCCTGCAGTAATTCCTGTACCCATCGTCGGCCGGCAGTTTTATCTGCCCCTCCGCCACGACCCCGCAGCCAACCGTTATACCGCCGATATTCCCCCCGGGGTATACCATAAGCTTACCCCTGTACCCCGTATTGATATCGTCCAGCAGGAGGCTGTCCACATCCAGCAAAAAATATTCCTCCCCTATGGCCGGCTCCACCCTTCCCTCGACATACACCCACCTGTCTTCGCATCTTTGTACCGCCTCCGCCCCCGCAGCGTAAAGGACAAAAGCCGTTATTCCAAAACAGAAAAATACCATTGCCGTTATATAGTATGTCCTTCCGTGGGGCAAAAAAACGAAAAGGAAAACCAGGGCTATAACCGCCTGAAGAACAAGAGCCCGGAGTTTTATTCCCCAAAGCAGGTATAGACCGCCTCCAGCCATATAACAAAATAAGGCAAAGGCAAGCTTCCGTTTCATACCGCTTCCGGTTTACCTCTTTTTATTATTCTATTGAGTATTCCTTGCAGCAATTACTTTTGACAAAACTTCAACTACAGGCAGTGCAAGGGCAGCGCTGCCCACAGCCTGGAATATATTACCCGGGAATTCCACCAGTGCTGCCGGCATACCGTACATTATTGCCCCGGCGCCAAAATAGCCTGCCGCCATCCACAGTCCGCCTGCAATCATTGCAACAGTCTTCGTTTTTATACTGCTTCTTGCAGAAAAGAGCTTATAGAATATATATCCTACGATAAATCCTTCTAATCCTTTTATAACAAGGGTAAAGGGAGCCCACACCGCATAGGGGGACAGTAAATCGGCCAGGGCCGACCCAATCCCTCCCGCAACTGCTCCATACTTAGGTCCCAGCAGCAAAGCAGCAATGAAAATTACCGTATCGCCTAAGTTTATATAACCCTTTGTGGCCGGCACAGGTACCTGAAAAGCCATGGTTGCCAGTGCCACCAATGCTGTGAGCAGCGCTGCGGTAATCATTTTTTGGGTTTTGTTCATCAGATATTCCCCCTTGGGTATAATCATATCAACTAGATTATACCATGCACCGTTAAATTTTTGAATACGCAGGAATTATTTTGCCTACTCTTTCCTTTTTAGTTTCTCAATGAGACGGGACAGTACCATGGACAATTCGCCCCAACTGACGACCTTATCCAGTGGATACTCGTCCTGTACAAGTCCTTCCTCCTTTATCCCTTCAAAGAACGGCGCAGCCCAATGACTTCCCTCCTGTCGGCTTATTTCTATTGTATTAAAAATGCCTGTAGCAATGGCGTTGGCAATCTTTTTCCTGAAGGGGTTTTGCGAAAGCAGGTGATTGTCCGACGGGTTTGTGATAAACGCTGTTTTTACCAAAACGGTGGTTACTTCGGTTTCCCTTATAAAAAAATGATAGTCTTCCCTTCTTGCATTCAGCTTACTGTATGCCCTTCTCCTTACAACACCCAAATTGGAAATTTCCTTTAACAGGCTTTCCGCCATTTCTTTCCCCGCCAGGGAACTATACCCGTATACCGTTTCTACTCCCTTGGCCGATACCGGCCCTCCACTGCAGTGTATGGATATTGCATAATCTGCCTCGGATTGGTTTATTCTCTTTACTCTTTCTGCGCCTTCCAGAGTCTCATCCCTGTCTCTGGTAAGAATAACTTCAATACCCTCATGCTCCAAAAGCTGGTTAAGTTTTACCGCTATATCAAGGCTAATGTTTTTCTCCATTATTCCAAAGGCCTGCAAACCCGGGTCGTCTCCTCCGTGCCCCGGATCGATACAAATTTTCATCCCATCACCTCCACTATATAATATGTTACCCATTCGTTTATTGCCATTGGGTAAAGCCTTTGCCCTTGTAATATAACCTCAAAAACTGATACACTAATATAAATAAACAGAGCTCAAATACCCGGGAGGAGTTTATTATGGACACAGTAAAACTGTATAGGGAAAACGCCTATACCACCGATTTTGGTGCAAGGGTTGAAAATCAGACAAAAAGCGAAGAAGGCTTTGAAATAGTGCTTGACCGCACCGCCTTTTATCCTGCCGGCGGGGGCCAGCCCTTTGATACAGGATGGCTTAACGGTATACCGGTAACCGATGTGATGGAAACCGGTGGTACAATTGTACATATACTCCAAGGTCAACTGGAATCCCACACCGTTACAGGCAAGATTGACTGGAAACGGCGTTTTGACCACATGCAGCAGCATGCCGGACAGCATATATTGTCCTCCTGCTTTGAAAGGATAGCCGGGGCAGATACTGTTGGGTTTCACCTGGGCAGCCAGTATGTATCTATAGATTTAAACAGGCAGGATCTAACTTCTGACCATATGGCCCAAGCGGAGGAACTGGCCAACAAAATAGTTTTCAATAACCTTGCCATAAAGACCTATATCGTGGAGCCGGAAGAGCTGGCGGGACTGCCCCTTCGCAAAGTACCAACCGTAGACAAAAACATAAGAATAGTGGAAATTGATGGTTTTGATTATTCTCCCTGCGGGGGAACGCATCCGTCGTATACCGGAGGCATAGGGCTTATCAAGATCAGACGGTGGGAAAAAAGCGGGGATAATACCCGCATAGAATTTGTATGCGGTGGACGGGCCCTAAGGGATTACAGCCTGAAAAACGCCTCCATCAACAGTATTTCGTCACTGCTTTCGGTGAGGGACTTCGAAGCGGCGGATATGGTGGAAAAAATACTGTCCGACAATAAGAGCCTTTTAAAAACCATAGGCGAATTAAAGGAAGGCCTGTGCAAATACGAAGCGCAGGATCTGGTCCAAAAAACACCGACAGCCGATGGCATCAGAGTGATAAAGCATCTGTTCGATAACCGGCCCTTTGAGGAGATACGCTCGCTTGCTTCGGCTATTATTTCGGAAAATAACTGCATTGCACTCCTTTGCACCGTTGGGCAAAAGAACCGGGTACTAGCAGGCAGGTCGGAGAATATAGATATCGACATGAGAAAGCCCTTTGATGCCGCCATGTCACAGCTGGGCGGCAGGGGCGGCGGCAGCAGCCGCGTGGTTCAGGGAGGCTTTGACAGTGCACACAAAGCGCAATTGGCGCTGGATATGCTTCATGAAACTATACTTAAGTTAAACAAAACCCTGTAAAATCAAGCAGGAGACGGTTGATTAATCCCAACCGTCTCCTCTTTCGCTTTACCCTTCTATGATCTTATAGCAGTGGTCACAGCAATCCGAGCTTTGCATCAGTGTATTATGCCTTCTAAATCTTATCCGGGGATTAAACACATCAACCGCGGGATATTCGCACATACAACAGTATCTGTACCCAAGGTCCTGGGCGTTAAGCTTCTTGTACTCCCTGGCAAAGAAACAGTCCCTGACCTTAAGCCGCAGTTCGCTGTCCTCCTTAACCTGGACTTCTCTCTCTATAACACCGTCCCGTTTCTCCCACATCAGTTTATACAGCTCTGCCAAACCCGCGTCTCCCTTATCCATACTGTTCCATTTCTCATGGGCTGTTTCGGTAAGAACCTCTGCAATTTCGTCTGCTACCTGAGGCCCGTATTTTTGCTGCAGTTTTCTGGTGATACCCACCAGCCTTTTTATCTCGTTTCTTTTCATGGTTTTGTAGAGTTCCAGGAATTCCTTTTCATTTGTCATGAATAGCATCCCCCCAACTAATTTTAAAAAACTTCACAGAACAATGTATTAAAATTTTTTGATATAGCCTCAAATTTAGTTATATTTATACAAAAATGAACAAAGAGCCTCTACGGCTCCCGATTCCCTTTGCTTATTATATAATACGGATTTCCATATGACAACCCCTATTTTTCCCTGTCGGCTGTGAATAAAAGCAGCTCTTCCAAAGCCTTTGAATAAATATCCGGCGTAAGCCCCCGTATTATGCTCTTTGCTTTGCAAATATATTTTTGCTGCAGGGCCCTTGATCTTTCAACCGCTCCGCTGTCACTTACCATCATGACTATATCCTCCAGCCTTTCTTCCAATTCATCCCGACTTTCCAGCAGCTTTTTCATATCCTTTCCGTATTTTTTACTGCTTAGGGTATATATTACAGGGAGAGTGTATATGCCCTGCTGCACATCGTTTATTACCGGTTTTCCCAATTGCTTGCCGCACGCTAAAAAATCCAGCAGGTCGTCTTCGATCTGAAAGACCATGCCAAGCTGCATACCATAGTTTTTCAGACTAATCTTATCCCTCATCGGAAGGTCGGACAGGCTGGTTCCCAGGTAGCAGCTCATTGAAAAAAGCATTGCGGTCTTATAGCGAATCCTTGTCAGGTATTTTTTTATATTTGTGCTTATCCGGTTCCGGGTATAGTACTGCTCAATCTCGCCCTCGCAAATCAGTTTAAAGGCCTTTGCCATCATGGTAGATTCATCAAAGGCAGCTTTTTCGGTTATAAGACCGAAGGCTTTGCTTAGCAAATAATCGCCGGCGAATATGGCCGTATGGGTATCCCATTTTCTGTGGGTGGTTTGTATGCCTCTTCTTGTGTCGGCGTCATCTATAATATCATCGTGCAAAAGGGTGGCCATATGTATCATCTCTACAGAGGCAGCCAGCGGTACAAGCTTATTTACCGGAACTTTGCCGTAACAGCCGCACAAAAGAACCAGAGCGGGTCTCAGTCTCTTGCCCCCCGCATCCACCAAGCGAACCAGTATAGATTGGATGGTTGAATTTCTGGAGCGGGCTTCCTGCCTCAATTTTGTCTCCACCATGTCCAGACCTTTATATATATTGGGGTGTTGTTCCCAGGAATTCAATAGTATCACCTGCATCTTCAATTATAATCAATGCTCTTTTTTATAAGTTCTTTCAGGTAATTCACGGTAAAACCTATAAATGTCCCTGTAATGATCGCGGATATCATAAGTACCGGAAGATAAAAATATAATCCGAAATTTTCCACAATAATGCTGGCAACAAAGAGCTGTCCTATATTATGGGCAACGGCGCCGGCGACGCTTATTCCTACCGGGCTGAATTTTGTTCCTGCCCACCTGTACATAATATACATTACTATTGTACTCAAAAAACCCCCGGCGGCACTGAAAAAGAAGCTGGACGGCACTCCTCCGAGGAGTGACCCCAGGAAGGTACGTAATAGTACAATGATTAGGGCTTCCTTAAATCCGAAGATAATTATAGCCATCAGCGATATAATGTTTGCAAGGCCAAGTTTTACGCCAGGAGCAATATACGGGACGGGCAGCAGGTTTTCCACCACATGGAGCACCAGCGCCACAGAAACAAACATGGCTAGCAGTGCAAGTTTTTTAGTTCTTTTCATTCCGACCCCACCTGTCTTAAGCTGTAGCTCTTGTTCTGTAAGCTGAATCTGTCTCCCATCCCCGAGGTTGTCATTACCTGCCTGTCCACGGTGACCAGGATTGCCTGGACACCGTCAAGGCTTTCCACCAGTTCTATGCCCCTTTTGGCCCCCATTAAAAACACCGTGGTAGAAAGGGCATCGGCATCAAAGGAAGAAGAAGCAATGACAGTAACTCCCTTAATTTCGTTCTCCCCCGGGAAGCCGGTATAGGGATTGAGTATATGGTGGAAACGTCTGCCGTCCTGCTCAAAATACCGTTCATAATCCCCAGAGGTAACAACCGTTTGGTCCTCTACCCTTACAACCCCCAGCAAACTGCCGGTGGGTGCGTAAGGATCCTTGATACCGATATTCCATGGCCCGCCGTCATATCTATCGCCCAGGGCAAGCACATTTCCGCCAAGGTTTATTATTGCATGCTTAATCCCTTCGGCTACAAGTATTTTCTTGGCCTCGTCGGCGGCATAACCCTTCGCTATCCCACCAAGGTCTATGCCCATACCATATCTTTTCAAAAATATCTCCTTGGTATCTTCGTTAATCCCGACATCTTTATAGTCTACAAGGCCGAGGGTGCTTTCCAGCTCATCGCTGTCCGGTATTTTGGCTTGCTCTGTCCCAATACCCCATAGCTCGGCCAAGGGCCCCACGGTAATGTCAAAAAGGCCTTCTGACAACTCGCCGTAGTAAATGCCCCTCCGGACAACCGCCAGGGTATCATCGCCCGCCTTAACCGGCCCTGTGCCGGCCATTTTATTTATTCTGCCGACTTCACTTCCCTCGAGATTCAGACTCATGAGGTTTTCAATTTCCCTTACCCTTTCAAGGGCCCTGTCTGCCGCCCTGCCGCCCCTGTCGGCATCCTCGTCAAACAATTTTATAGTTACCACCGTACCCATCAAAAACTCTGTTTTCTCCACGCTCTGGTACCGGGAAGCGGCTTTATCTTTTCGGCAGCCCGTTGTCAAGACTAAAATCAGGCAAATTATCAGCGCAAATACCCTGCTCTTTTTACACATCGCTTTTCTCCCGTTTATAAGTGGTAATATCCTAATATCTATTATAAACAATACCGCATACTAATACCCTTACTTGGCCCCCGTTGCCCCATAACTTCCCAGCATTTTTTCCATGCCATCGGTTGCCTCTACCCTTCCGTCCGGCATGACCCACACCGCTTCCACTCCGTCAAGGCTTTCGACAAAGGCAAATCCCTTATCATAGGGCATCAGGAAAACCGCGGTGGATAATATATCTGCAAGCCCCGAATCCTCCGTTACTACCGTAACCGCTTTGTTATGCCCGCCCGGCATAAGCGTATCAGGGTCTATAAGGTGGTGAATAAGCTCATCCTCCACAATGTAGTATCTCTGATAATCACCGCTGCTCACCACAGAAGCGTTACTAACAAAAAGGGTATCCAACAGATTGTCACCATTCTCCGAAACAATGAATTTCTCAGGATTTTGTATGCCTATACCCCAGCGTCCGCGAATACCGTCAAGGGGCTTACCTATAACCCGAATATTGCCGCCGGCGTTTATTATACCCGACATGAGCCCCTCCGCCATGACCTCCTGCGCCACAATTTCCGTTGCAAAACCCTTTGCCGCCGCGCCCACATCAAGGCTCATGATTTCATCCGGAAGGTACACCGTGCCCTTTTCTTTGTCCACTATTACATTATTGATATCGGTATGTTTGTCAGCTTCCAGCAGCTTTTCCATTGGCGGCAGCTTGGCCTTTAACGGGTCATACAGTCCCTGTTCACGGTAATCATGCCATATCTTAAGCACCGCACCCATAGCGATATTTGCCTTCCCGCCTGTGCGATCATGCCACTCCCGGGCAAAAAGAATTAAGTCAATTATCTGACTGTCAACCTCTACCGGTTTTATCCCGGCATTATCATTTATGGTCTTAATATTGTTTATACCCTCATAATCGTTATAAATATCAAACAGCCTGTGCAGCTCCTCAAAACGGGTTTTTATCCTGTCATAATAAAAATCGAACTCCTGCTCGCTTTGAGCGTATACTGTAACGTTTACCATTGTGTCAAAGGTACCGAAAAAACTATCGCCGAATTTTTCGCAACCGTTGTTCCGCTCCCTTTGGCATCCGGCTAGAATAAGTGCCAGTACAATTATTATTATTACATTTGCGGATAATTTCCTCATATCTATCACCCTTATTAATAATAATGGAAGACGCCCTTCTTAACAAGGGGAATAATGAAAGGGACACCCCTCCCACCTCAAATTAAGGCTTCACAAGAGAGGTGTCTCCCCGACATTAATTGCAGCGGTGTGTCCCACGGCCCAAAGGCTTACCAATCGGAAGCATTCCGCTATTTTGCGTTATCGTAGGCCTCCGCAACAGCCTCTATATATTCATGTACCGTCACAGTAACAAGGGATGTAAGCTCGGGCACATCCGGCACCGCCGGGTGGGCTGCGTCACTTTGCTTAACCTTCATGGCCTTTATCTCGTCAACCGTCTTGCCAATCATCCACTTTTCCAGCTCTGCTATCTGCTGGTACCAGTTCTTCTTTATTGAGGATGCGTTAATCATCCCGTATTCGTCGCCAAGCTCAACCTTGGTTTTGAACTCGGCGTTTTTGTCGGTGGTTACCTTGCCTTCTTTGCTGAACGCAACTTTGGTTTGTGCCGTGTCGATTATAACGCCGGCAACCTTGCCATCCTCATCAAAGGCAGCAGCTGCCATTACCGTATCAACCTGTGCCGCCGGCAGAGTCTCGTTGCCGTCGGTAAGGCTGTAACCCGCTGACTTGCCGATGGAAATTTTGTGTCCCAGGCCTAACCTGACAGCATTGCCGCTGACATTAACAGCATTATCGTAAGCCTCCGCAACAGCCTCTATATATTCATGCACCGTCACGGTAACAAGGGATGTAAGCTCGGGCACATCCGGCACCGCCGGGTGGGCTGCGTCGCGCTGCTTAACCTTCATGGCCTTTATCTCGTCAACCGTCTTGCCAATCATCCACTTTTCCAGCTCTGCTATTTGCTGGTACCAGTTCTTCTTAATTGAGGATGCGTTTATCATTCCGTATTCGTCCCCAAGCTCCACCTTGGTTTTGAACTCGTCATTCGGATCCGAAGTAACCTGAAGTTCCTTGTCGAAACCAACATTTGTCTGGGCTGTATCTACAGTCACACTGACAACTTTGCCGTCCTTGTCAAAACCCACGGCCGCGATTATGGTATCAACCTGACCCACCGGCAAAACGTCGTTGGCAGCATCAAGGTCCTTGGATTTGGCAATAGAAGTAATATGCCCAACACCAATTTTCACAATACCGTCACCGTCTAAGGGTATGTCTGACGCAGGCGGATCATTTGCGGGCGGATCGCCGGCAGGCGGCTTTGGTGAAGAACAACCGGCCAGCACAGCTATTGTCAAAATAAGTACAAGTAATAATGAAATTGCTTTTTTCATGTTTTTCCCTCCATTTTCTTGTTGAAATGTAATAGTAAAAGGCTTCTGAATTGCATTTTTTTAATGATACCATTTTAACATTGTTTTTTCAATAAGAATTATTCGTTATTCAGAAAGTTTATCTATTAATTTTCATAGGTTTGCAAAAATATTATCAAAATCGCGTTGTTTTTCGCATTTTCAAGCCTGCCGCAACATCTGCCACATCCTATATCCCATATATTTCATTAACTGTATAATATACCTGTTATGAAATAGGCACACTCAAAAGCACTGTATAATTTTTTTATTAATACATAGTAATAATTTGATAAATTTATTTGACAATCCTTGTGAAAAATATGTTATAATAATTATGCTTCTTTATTAATAATCATTTTTTATTAATCATAATATTAATTAGGAGGTAATACAATGAGCCATACTAAAAGAATAGTAGTCCTTGGCGCGGGGTATGGCGGTATTGAAGCAGCCCTTGATATATACCGTCACAGCAAAAAGAGAAAGGATATAGAAATCACAATTATTGATAAAAATGAATACCATACCCTGCTGACAGAGCTTCACGAAGTCGCCGGTAACAGGGTTACAGCCGACGGACTCATGATTAATCTTGAAAAAATCTTTGAGCACACCGATGTGAAGGTAATAAAAGACAGGATTGCGGATATCGACCTGGATGGGCAAATACTGCGGTCGGATGACGCTTCGTATCAATATGATTATTTGGTACTTGGCACCGGCAGCGAGCCCACCTACTTCGGTATACCGGGAATGAAGGAGCATTCTTTCACACTGTGGTCGATGGAGGATGCGCTCAGGATTAACAGCCATATCAAATCAGTATTTAAAAGGGCAAGCCAGGAGAACGATCCGAATGAGAGGGCAAAGCTTCTGACAATAGTTGTCGGAGGCGGAGGTTTTACCGGAATCGAAACGGTGGGAGAATTGGTCCAGTGGTCTGATGAACTCTGCCGCAAGTACGGTATTAACCGGAATGAGGTAAAGTTATATGTGGTTGAGGCCATGGATAAGATACTGCCCAACCTGCCGGATCCACTTATAAAAAAGGCAACAGCATTCCTTGAGAAAAAAGGAGTGGGGGTTCTCACCAATTCTCCTATAACCGAAGTCACAAAAGACGGCCTCACACTGAAATCTGGTGAGGAGATAAAAACCCAAACTCTAATATGGAACGGCGGTGTACAGTGCAACTCCTTCGCAGCCAACCTCGGGCTTAAGACAAACCGAAGGGGCAGAGTTGAAGTAAACGAATACATGCAAACTGCCGGACATCCCAACGTATATGCCGTAGGTGACAACTGTTACTTTGAACCTGAGGAAAACAAAGGCCCGATGCCGGCTCTGGTAGAATCCGCACTGCAGTCAGGCCAATGTGCCGCCCATAATGTATTGGCTGACATAGACGGTAAAAATAAAAAGCCTATGAAACTGAACCTCCACGGTGTAATGGTGTCCATAGGCAGCAGGTACGCAGTAGCCAAAGTGAGCGGTCTTCCACAGCTTTCAGGGTACCTGGCAACGGCGTTAAAACATATAGTCAACATGCACTACCTGTTCGGGATCGGCGGTTTCACCATACTGGCCGAATATATAAACCATCAGCTTCTTCATAACACCAGGGAATCGACATTCCTTGGCCCGCACTTTACGGCTAAGTCTGCCAACTTCTGGCTGGTGCCGCTTCGGATGTACCTGGGATACATGTGGGTTATGTCGGGCCTCGAAAAGTATCACAGCGGGTGGTTTGATTACCAGATGCTCGCCGGTACCGCAGACGCCGCCAGCGGCGCTTCCATGATGCAGCTTATTGGCGAACACACGCCGGGCTGGTATGCGTGGATTGTGGATGCCATACTTGTTCCCAATGCAATGCTGTTCCAGAAGCTTATCGTATTCACCGAGGTAGGAATAGGTATTGCGCTTATAGCAGGCCTGTTTACTCTTATTGCCGCTGCGGTAGCGGTCGCAATGAATATAAACTTCATCCTCAGCACCGGGCTTAATGATTACTGGTTCCTTGCAGCTTCGGTTGCATGCCTGGGGGGCGCAGGAAGAGCCTTCGGCCTTGACCATTATGTAATACCATTCTTAAGAAACGTTACTAAGAAGTTTTGGCATAACAGATAGTCCAAAGGGGACATTCCTTCAAAGAAGGCGTGTCCCCTTTTATAAACCCGCTTAACCTTGTTACGTCTGGTTTTTAATACACCACTCCATAGCCTCCGCCGGGAAACTGCCATGCAATATTGTCATAGGGGCATCCATAGGGACAGGCTCCGCACTCTATACACCGCTTATACAATACCTTGATACTATCATCCTCCCAGTAATACACCCTTGACGGACAGTAGTATGTACAGGGTTTATTCTCGCACTGGGTTATACATATCTTATCGTCTTTAATAAATATATGGGGTTTTTCATCGGGTATTATTGTCACCAAATCAAGCGGATCCCTTTGGGCCTTGTTGAAGCTGCTCAATTACAACACCCCCCAGTTCTGGAGGCCGAAAAGGATATCCTTGGCAGATTTGCCAAGGGGCTGCATGTCTATTAACTCCTCAGCCATTTTTACTATATTGTTTTTGTCGCTCTCCAGGTTCTGTTCGAAAAATTTATACGCCAGGTCGTTTACAGCCTTTGCTATTAAAAAATCGGAGTCCTGGTACTTGTTAAAATATGCCTCTGCGTCTTTATGGCTTTTCATGTTCTGATAGAAAAATGAGCTCTTAACCCTTCCTTCATAGGAGGCAAGGATATCCCGGCTGTACCGGTCCAGTGCGCAGGCCTGCGCCGCAGCCTCAGCCGCAAACTTACCTGTCATCATGGCCAGGTCCATGCCCCGTCGGCCGCTTATCATCTCCGCCGCATCCCCCGCCACTATTAAACCGTCGTCCACCAGGGTAGGTATTTTATTAAACCCTCCCTTGGGTATGATATGTCCAAGGTATTTGGCCGGCCTGGCTCCTTCTATAAGCCTTTTAACCAGCGGGTGCCGCTTATACCTTTCCAGGAGCTGCAGCGGGTTTAGACCCTTGCCGCTGATCTGGTTGAGATACCCGCCCACTATTATTGATAAGGATTCCTTATTTGTCCATATTCCACCCTTTCCAATAGCCGGCGATGTAGGATACCCAATCATACCTATAGAAGCACCTTCTCCCCTTTCCAGGTTAAACCTGTCCTCTATTTTGCCTGCGGGAAGCTCTAAAACCTCCTTGACATACAGGGTCATTTCGTTTGGCTTTAACCTTTTACGAAGCCCCGCCTTCTGGGTAAGAGATCCCTGGGCACCTTCGGCCAGTATTACCACATCGGCATGTATTACATCTCCTCCCTCCAGCATTACTCCGTCCACCTTCTTTGACAGGAGTCCGGTTTTATGGTAGACAAGGTCAACGGCAAGGCAGTTGTTAAACAGCTTGGCTCCTGCTTTCACCGCCTGCCTTGCGTACCAATTATCAAACCTGTGCCTCAGTATGGTGTGCTTGTTATAGGGTATCTTGCCGAACGTCTTACCGGTAAAGCCCATGCGCACAGCCGAATCGTTGTTAAGCAGCCACAGTTCGTCGGATACTACCCTGCGCTCCAGCGGTATATCTTCAAGGTTCCAGTATTCGGGCAGTATCTGCTGAAAGGGCATACTGGCAATAGCTCCGCCGGTCATATTTTTACACCCAGGGTATTTTCCCCTTTCAAGCAGGGCCACAGAAAGGTTGTTTCTTGCCATTAACAGCGCAGCGGTAGCCCCCGCCGGTCCCGCTCCCACTACAACGGCATTGTACCTGTCGTTCCCCATATAAATCCCTCCGTAAAACCATGCTGTTTATAGTATGGTTTTACGGAGGGATAATATTCTTACATCACCTTATACTAGATATAAGCGCCTGTAACGTCAACCTATTTTTGTCCATAATCGTTTGTATAGCTCTCCCGCATTATCTGCACATTCTCGAAGGAAATGGGAACCGGCTGTCCAACCATACTGCATAAAACCGTTATCTTGGCCGCCTTTTCCACTATTTCACATATCTTAAGGGCTTCCCTGAGGTTGTCGGCTGTCCCCACCATCCCGTGATTGGCAAGGAGGACCGCATATCTGTCCCGAAGAGCAGCAAGCACGTTTTCAGCCAGCTGCTGGCTTCCGGGCAGCGCATACTTGGCAACCCTTACATCCCCTCCCACCATTTGTACCAGTTCCTCCACTATAGGAGATATATGTTTATGGGCACAGGCAATGGATGTGGCATATACGCTGTGAGTGTGTACTATGGCCGATATATCCTCCCGGTTTTTATACAGGTGAAGGTGAAACGGCAGCTCTATGGAGGGCCTTCTGTCCCCGAGTATGACATCACCCTGCATATCCAAAACTACTATGTCGTCCTCCGTAAGCTTGTCATATTCCATACCGCTGGGCGTTATCGCAATTTTCTCTTCCCCCTCAACCCTGCAACTTATATTCCCCCAGGTTGCAGTCACAAGGCCTTTTTCCAGCATTCCCCGCCCTGCTTCCAACACCTCTGCCCTTGCCTTTTCGATGCTGTCCAATGCTCCATCCTCCTTTTTCTAAAGCCTTATTATTCCCTTGCTGCAGCTGCATTTATTCCCGTATTGTTCAGAGGCAAATACGTCTGTAAAAAGTCCTGTTAATTTGTCCCTTCCCCTTTTCATAATTTCAAATATCTCATGGTGAGAAATTGGCTTCTCCACCATACCGTTGCACCAGTTGGTAACTATTCCCACAGCGCTGTAGCACAGACCTAACTCCCTTGCCAGCACCACTTCAGGGACATTCGTCATTCCCACCATATCGCCGCCTATCAGTCTGAAATATTTTATCTCAGCCTTTGTTTCAAACCTGGGGCCTTCCACACAGATGTAAGTGCCCCTGCCTTCTATACCTGCGCCGGTATGTTTGCCTTTTTTCTCCAATGCGCTTATAAGCTCAGGGCAGTAGGGATCCGCCATGTCGGCGTGTATAACCCCTTCCTCACCGTCATAAAAGGTAACCGCCCTTGTTTTGGTAAAATCAATAAACTGGTCCAGAACCACAAGGCTGCCGGGAGGGAAAGACGGGTTAAGCGACCCCACCGCAGCGGTGGCCAGCACCCTTTTCACACCCAGCTGCTTGAGCGCCTTAATATTGGCCCTGTAATTTATCCTGTGAGGAGGCAGCGAGTGCCCCTCTCCGTGCCTTGGCAGAAAGGCGATGTCCCCGCCGTCCGCCCTTTGTATGTACAGCCTGACTGTACCGTAGGGCGTTTTTATATCCTGCCGGCAACCTTTGCCGCCAAGCTGGTAAACCCCTGTGCCTCCTATTATGGCTTTTTGTACCAACAGCTTTACCTCCCTATCTGTTAAACAGCCGTTTAAGGCTGTTGTCCACCTCGTAAAATATCCTTTCTTCGTCAATACCGGTAAGCCTGCCCTTTTCCACAAGTGTTTTTCCGTCCACCATCGTGTAGGCAACATCCCCGCCGTTGGCGGCGTATACCAGATTTGAAATAAGGTCATGCTGCGGATAAAGATGGGGCTTATTCATATCAACCAGTATTAAGTCCGCCTTCATGCCTTCCTTAAGCATACCCGCTTTATCGTCAATGCCAAGGGCCCTGGCACCGTTTATTGTTGCCATCTCAACAGCTCTTACTGCAGTCAGGGCCTCGGCATCCATACAGCCCACCTTCTGCAGCAGGGCGGCACTTCTCATCTCGCTTATCATATCCAGGTTGTTGTTGCTGCACGAGCTGTCTGTTCCAAGGGCTACGTTAATTCCCATGTCTGACATTTTTTGCACCGGAGCAATTCCACTGGCCAGTTTCATATTGCTCTGAGGGTTGTGAACAGCGTTTACGCCGCTTTCCTTAATTATCCCCATATCACTATCCGACAAATACACGCAGTGGGCGCCTATGACTTTGTGCTTTAAAAGCCCTGCTTCCTTTGCGTATTCCAGCGGCGTTTTTCCGTACCTTTCCTTCATCTGACTGATTTCGTCCAACGTCTCGGCCAGGTGTATATGTATCTTGGACCCCAGCTCCTGGGCCAGGTCTCCTACCATGGTCAAAAATTCCGGGACGCAGGTATAGGGTGCATGGGGGCCAAGGGAAACGTTTATTCTTCCATTAGCTTCGCCGTTCCACTGCCGGTAAAACCTTCTGCAGTTTTCCATCCTTTCTAGCCAATCATCATTTGAGCTTACCATGCCGAAGGATAGATCCGCCCTTATACCGGCCTCGCTTACCGCCTCCGCCACCTGATCCATGAAAAAGTACATATCCGCAAAGGCAGTGGTACCGCTCTTTAGCATTTCCGCAATACTGAGGAGCGCGCCCCAGTACACGTCCTCACCGGTCAGGCCCTCCTCTACCGGCCATATCCTCTCGCTTAGCCATTTCATAAGCGCAACGTCGTCGCCATAGCCCCTCATCAGCGACATCGCCGAATGGGTATGACTGTTTATCAACCCGGGCAGAGCGGTCATACCGCTTCCGTCTATTGTCCTGTCAAACCTGCCGGCCGTCTCCCTTACCGTACCCGCATATAATATTTTGTCGTCCTGGATTTCTATTTGTCCCACCCTGTATATATCATCCGGTTTTATCATGGTGAGTATGCTGCAGTTTTTAATAAGTATCCTCATGGTTTTCCCTCCCTATCATCTCGCAGTGCAAACGCCGGTAAGACACCCGCTTCAGGTTCGCAAACGGCTGAGTTTGTCCCCGAAGGGGCCTTTGATAACCCCACTCTCGGTTATAATTGCGGTAATGTACCTGCTGGGTGTCACATCAAAGGCGGGGTTATACACTGCTATGCCATCCGGCGCTATCTTCATGTTGTCTATATACGTTACTTCCTTACTGTCCCTTTCCTCTATCACGATATCTTCACCGGTTTTAATATCAAAATCGATGGTGGTGGTGGGTGCCACCACATAAAAGGGTACATTGTTCTCATGGGCAATTACCGCCACGTTGTAAGTGCCAATCTTGTTTGCCGTATCACCGTTAAGGGCAATACGGTCTGCCCCCACCAGCACAAGGTCTATCCTGCCATCCTTCATAAGGATTCCGGACGCATTATCGGGTATCAGCGTGGCAGGTATTTTATCCTGCAAAAGCTCCCAGGCGGTGAGGCGTGCGCCCTGCAGCCTTGGCCTTGTCTCGTCAACAAAAACGTGGACCTTTTTGCCCTTCCTGTGGGCGGCCCTTATCACCCCCAGGGCGGTCCCGAATTCCACAGTAGCAAGGCTGCCGGTATTGCAGTGGGTTAATATGTCTGCCACCTGGGGTACCAACTCGCTGCCGTACTCCCCTATTTGGCGGTTTGTGTTTATGTCGTCCCCCGCAATTTTCTCCGCCGCTTTGAGTATCCCTTCGAAAATTTGCCGGGGCTCTTTGTCCCTGTTTTGGCTGATGACCTGTTCTATTTCCCTGAGAGCCCAGAATAGATTAACCGCCGTTGGCCGGGTGGCAGCAAGCTCCTTTGAAGCCTCCTCTATCCTTAAAAGGAATTCGGGCCTCCCAAGGCAGCAAAACTTACCTGCCGCTAACGCCATGCCATAGGCAGCGGTGGCCCCTATGGCCGGCGCGCCCCTTACCAGCATATCCTTTATTGCAGTGGCTACTTCCCGGTAATCGTCGCACCTCTTGTATTCAAGGGTTTGCGGCAGCTTCCTCTGGTCAATTATCTTAACTTGGTCATGTTCCCAGATAACCGTTCGCAAGCTTAAATCCCTCCTTTACTCTATAGTATATACAACTTTTTTTCCCGGAATCCTCCAGCCACATTTGTAACTAACCTAAAAATGTATTAAAATGGGTATACTATTCTTCAAAGGGAGGTCTTTGACTTGCAAGAACTGGTAATAAGCATGATAGAAAAACGGGGCGTTAAGATGGAGGAAATAGCCGAGATAGTTTTTGAGCTGCAAAAGAATTACCTTCCCATTTCCCTGGACATGTGCCTTGATGTGGTAAAAAGCGTTCTGGAAAAACGCGAGGTGCAAAACGCTGTGCTTACCGGTATATCATTGGACATTGCAGCCGAAAAAGGGCAGGTTGAAGAGCCGCTTATTTCGATACTGCTGGCGGATGAACCCCTCTACGGCGTGGATGAAATATTGGCCTTAAGCATCACAAATATATACGGGTCCATCGCATTTACAAACTTTGGCTATATAGACAGGCTGAAAATGGGCGTTTTGGCAAAGCTAAACCGGCCCACCAATGTACAGTGCAACACATTTTTGGACGACCTGGTTGCGGCTATAGCTGCGGCCGCATGCTCCAAGCTGGCCCACGGTTTCGAAAAAAGAAAAACGATGCAGGAGCAAGATTAGTCCCTGCATCTAAATTTCAACGTATTGTAAAAAGAAATGGAAGAATTCAGCCGTACTGAGCTGTGCCAATGGAAGCACCACTCCGGTTGCTTTCTGAAAGGATTTCTCACTTTTACTTAATTTCACCGTATCCCGGTATTGTGAGGATATCCTGGCATTTTCCCAAACAAACTGCGCTGGGCTTTCATGCCTTCCATAATTGCCGCCGCTGGATACCAAATAATCGGTAAACCTTTTCTTCGCCCATTGTTCGTATCTCCTGTGGCCCGGCGAGATGGAATTGGCAGCATGCTGCGGTACGCACAAATCCTGCACTATATGAACTGCAGCTCCCAGGTAAAACATTGCTTTGTTGTGTTTTCCTTCTCTCCAGCTTCTTGCTGCCCTGTCGGAATACCAAATGGTCTCGTCAATGGCGTTTGCAAATTTGAGCTTGCCCTTTCCGGTGTCGGGGTCAAAATAATGGGTTATATTCTTCCACCCTATATCCGCCCAGTTCACGCCTTTATTAAGCTCTCTGGTGTAATATTCAATAATGTTTGCGTAATTTTCGTAACCGTCGTTCCTGAGTATCTCTATTGCCTGGCTGTTGAAAAACTGATGACAGTAATTAATATGAGCCCTGGCCGGCTGAAGAGTGCTTGTAAGCCCCATCAGCCATCTTGCTCCGTAGGTTAGATATGAATGGCCCACTACGTTTACATCCATTTTGTTCTCCTTGATCTAAATAATTTTCGTGCGTTTTCAAAAAACATACATATAGTATAACACAGCAGCCAGCAGACTGTAAGTAAAAAATATATTGGTTTTCAGTAAGATTTTGTTGCCACTGCTATTTTTAAACTATACTTGCATAATTGATTGGGCAGAATTATAATGAAAGGCGGAGGTTTTTCATGCCAACGTAGCTCAGCGGTAGAGCGACGCACTCGTAATGCGTAGGTCGTGGGTTCAAGTCCCATCGTTGGCTCCAATAAAAATGCGGCAGGGGACGGTTCTCCCTGCCGCATTTTTATTACTGTATTGAGATGATTGCCTGATAGACTACCGTTATCAGACCTTGGCTTGCCCTTCCCGTTTCAATTCCGTATAACACTTAAAGGTCTTGCCGTCAAAGCATACAAAACATACCTTTTCCAAAACGTCGCACGGATATACCTCAAGTTTACCTTTGACTGTCCTGTAGGCAATGCGGGAAGCCCGCTCCACCGGATAACCATAGACACCTGTACTAATGGAAGGAAATGCTATGGTTTTGACTCCATTTTGTACGGCAAGTTCTATGGAATTAACATAGCATGCTTCAAGCAGTTTGGCTTCCCCATGGTCTCCTCCCCGCCATACTGGGCCGACGGTATGGATAACGTACTTTGCCGGCAGCATGTATCCTTTGGTAATCTTAGCCTCCCCGGTCCTGCAGCCTCTCAGGGTTTTGCACTCCGCAAGCAATTCTTTCCCTGCCGCTCTATGTATGGCTCCGTCAACACCGCCGCCTCCAAGCAGGCTGTTGTTTGCGGCATTTACTATAGCATCCACTTCCAGCTTTGTAATATCTCCTTTTATTATTTCGATTCTGCCTTGGGCAAAATACGTTTCATCGTTATTCATATTATCAACCTCCCTGGTTTTATTCTACCAGTTATTATGTCAGTGTAAATCATTTACTTGTGAGCCCTTTCTACAGTCTTTCGGTGAATAATAGGACTAACTGCCGGAAAACCTATACCGGTACCTTCCTTTGGAAGGTCTCCTACCCTTCTTCAGTTATTTTGAACGCATTTTTCAAGGTTTCTGGTGAAGTGTCAGATATGGTCTTATGGGAATAACTAACGCCCATAATGCCTCTTTATTATATCTATTTTTTCTTCCCTGTTCCTTTATATAGATTTAGAATAACATTTGCCGGGAACAGACGATGCTCAAACAGTATACCCATAGATAAGGCAGCCTGTACCGATCCGATTGCAAAATATAATACATGGAGTAAGGTGACAGAACCAAGCATTATGCACTGCACAATAATCCAAATTACCAGGGCCCAACTAAATACGCTGCTTATATAACCCTGGTATCGCAGCCTGAAGCGGAACATTAAAGCGCTGAAGATATTCCCCAACCCGATAACTGTAAACAGTATAATGCCGGGTATCAGGAAATTGTCAAAGGGTGAGTTTTTCAAGTATTCCGCCGGCACACCAAGGGGTTGGAAAGGATCTGTAATAGCAGCAAATCCCCCGGCCAAAGCCCCTATTCCTACAAATAGATGCAACCCTATTAATATCCAATATGTTTTTTTCATGATCATCCCCCTTAATATTTGGCAGCAATTCACTGCTGATAAGTTTTCTCCCATGCAGCCGGTTTAAGCAAATACGGTGTCAATTATATCAAACGTCTATATATTTTCAACCGACTTTATGCGACTGGTTAATACCCGTCATATTGAAACCTTCTGCTTTTTACCATTGACTTGTCGAAACAGAATATATATACTATACCCCAGTATGGTTTGTTTGTGTACAATATATGTTGGGGGTAATACCATGAAGAAAAAATCGTACTTAAAATGGTCCTGGGTTTTTATGATTGCATTTATTATGCTTTCCATACTTGATATACGGTTTGGCCTGCTTGGCCTAATTTGCATGACTGTGCCAGTATATCATGCTCTGCGCGGCAGGGGAAAAATTCACTGTTCCCATTACTGTCCAAGGGGCTCTCTATTGGGAAATTTTCTCGGGCACATCTCTTTGGGAAACAACCTTCCGTCTCAGGTTAAAAGAAAAAATGTAAAAAATCTTCTGTTGGGTTTTATGATTGTTATGTTTACGATATCCCTCGCCCGTGCGGGTTTAAATTTGGAAAGGATGGCCTTTACCGTATTCAGGATGATGATGTCTTCGCTGTCAATAGGAGTTATTATGGGAGTTGTTTTCAAGCCCAGAAGCTGGTGCCAGGTATGCCCCATGGGACACGCCACCAGCCTTTTGAAATGAAGGTCAAAGCAGCGGATTCGTTCTGGAAAAACCCGCTGCTTTTTTTGTTGTGATTATTCCCTTTTCGTTATTGGTATCCATATTTCGCTTTTAAAGGTTGGCGAGGTTACATCTTTATGTTCGCACCACAGTATTTCCGGTCCCTCTGTGATTTCAAAATTCGAGGATGGAAACCATTCGGAGTAGATGCGTCCCCAGACCTCTTGCAACGTATCGGGAAAAGGTCCCACCGACTGAAACACCGCCCAGGTTGTTGCCCGGACTTCAAGCTGTGCCAAATCATCCGGACATTCTCCGGTTGTTGCCACGCCAATATAATGGTCAAGTTCCCCTTTTTCCTCCATACGGCCTTCCGAGAAGTTAGTTGATGCCTGGATTATCCCCGGTGGCTCGGTATTCGAGAGACTCTCGAGCTTGTATATCATCTCTTCGTTAAGCTGCTGCCACATGGCATCAATCTCTGGATTGGCCCCCTTAAAAATTATAGGCACTCTTTTCATAATGCCCACTATGCGAAAGGATTCCTTTTCAATAATACGATAATTCATTTCACTTCCCCCTTTGACTGATAGCTGGAAGGCCATTTTGGGATAGGCTTTCAGCGGCTTACCATTATTCCTTGCTTCGGATGGTGTTAAGCCGTGCAGGCTGTGGAATGCCCGGGTGAATGAATCCGGCGAGCCGTATCCGTATTTTACGGCAACATCAATTACCCTTGCGTCACTGTCGTTAAGCTCAAAGGCTGCACGGGTAAGCCGCCTGCGGCGGATGTACTCGGACAGCGTAACGCCCGCAAGGAAGGAAAACATCCTCTTAAAATGATATTCCGAGCAGCGGGCCAGCCTTGCCACTTCCCTGTAGTCAATATCACCGGTTAGGTTTTCTTCAATATAGTTTAATGCCTCATTCATGCTTTTAAGCAAATCCATTTATATGACCTCCCTGCATCAATAGAATAGCAGAAAGTATATGTAGTAGCCCGACATTTGGTGCACAGATTTGCAGGATTAATTAATTCTGATGCGGCAGGGCCATTCTCCCCATACCGCAGTCCGTTTAAACTGCAAATCGGTTAATCGCCGCTATCATCAGGGATATTGCTATTGCCGGGTATGCATACCACGATATTTTTTTGTATCGCCAAATAACCGGATGTTTTATCAGACTGCCACAAAGCTTACACCCTTCAAAACATCGTTCACAGCATTTATATACGCCTTCCATTCCTTTTTTTGTCGTTCAAATGCCTGCGGCCGGTTTTGGTAATGCTATAGTATTTTCGCACCCTTTAATATAAAGCTGCGATACGCAATGCCCCCAATAGTAAGCAATGCAAATATTGCGGTAATCAGGTATGGAGGCGTTTGCCCGTTAATATAAACGGTCGTCGGCCCGTCGGCGCCGCCAAATATCATCAATCTCCGGGGAAAAAGCCTTTATCTATCGGCACATATTCCACTCCTTTGGGATGCACATTGGTGAAAAGCTGAATACTTCCTGCTTCAATATCGCCATCGTTAAGTTTTGCAGTGAATTTCATATCATAGTTTGATTCCTTTGGCTGATTGTACTCGTCGTAAAGCTGCTGGTAATGCTTTGAACCGCTCTCTTTTGCCTCTTTTATATATTCAACCGTATCCGGATTCTTGTAATAGTTTTGATTTATCATTTTAAGGAAAAATGTAACCTCAATGTCGATATCGGTAAGTACATGCTCCACGTTTGTGAACTCGAACCCCAACACCTGGTAATAGGGGCTGTATTTTTCGGTAAACAGCTCCGCTATATGATTGGAGAACTGCTCTTTGTACTGCTTTGGGAAACCATCCTTGCTTTCGAGTTTTATAAATACCCCATTTTCGATAGTACCGATATCCTCCGCACTGTTTCCTTCACCATTTGCCTGTCCGTCATCGATATTCTCCGGTTGTCCCTCATCTATCTCATTTTGCCGATCCCTATGGTCACATGCGGCAAGAAATACTGCACCGCCTACAACTGAGATTAGAACTATTATCAGCATTAGTACAGAGGTTTTTGACCTTTTATTAATCATCATAATCGTTACCAACCTTTCTTTGACTGTCTGCTATTCTCCGCCAATGGACGGCTGCATTGTCCTCGTATAACAACTGTCGCTGCTGCAATTATCCCTGCGGCAATAATGAATAATCAGTGCTATTCTTTTGACGCTAATAATATATAATAGTTCCCATTAATACAAAATCGGAATGAACCGGAAGAACCGTCCCTCTGGTTCGCCCTGGTTCGCCCCGGGATGAACCGGAAGAACCGTCCCTCTGGTTCGCTTGACATGGATTCTCTCCTGGCTTAACATGTATGTATGGTTTGTACACAAAAGAATAACTTGACTGGGAGGAGGGGGCAAAACTGAGCGTGAAGGACTATCTCACTAGAAAATACTCCGGTGATGAGAATAGATACTTTGTAAGCAGGATGATAGAGTATTCAAAGAGGTGCGAAAGGACACAGCAGCGAATTTTCACCGATTTCCTCGACCCTATCAAGGTAAAAATAGCCTGGGAAATATCAAAAACCTGTGACGGCATTAGCATGGGCTTGTATGGCGGGTTTGAAGAGGCCGAGCGCCGGATGGCGGTAATCCTGCCTGAATGGGACAGTATTGAACCTAAAGAGTACCCGATAGAAATGCTTAAAATGACCGATAAGGGCTGGGGCGGGGCACTAAGCCACAGGGATTACCTGGGGGCACTATTAGGTATTGGTATAAAGAGGGAAAAGATTGGGGACCTTGTTGTCGGGGAAGGTTTCTGCCTTGCTGCCATACACAGGGATATTGCCGGGTTTGTTGAAACCAACATGGAAAGAGCCGGAAGAAACAGTGTTACTGTAGAAAAGGTAGATGCTAATGCCCTGGAACTCAAACCTGAATTCAGGGAAATGCGGATTACCGTCACTTCCCCCAGACTGGACGGAGTGATTGGACCGGTGTTTGGGCTTAGCCGGGCAAAATCCGCTAAACTTATTGCAGCGGGAAAGGTTAAGGTAAACTGGGAAGTCTGTACCCGAACTGATACTGCGCTTCAGGAAGGCGATATAGTCTCGGCGGGGGGCAAGGGCAAATTTAAAGTCAGGGAAATTGCCGGCGTTACAAAAAAGGGCAGGACGATAGTGGTCACTGATAAATATATTTAAAAACTCCTCCCCGGCCAGGTATTTAATCCTAGCCAGAGAGGAGTTTTTTTTCTTTTATACAGGATGGGTCATATCATCAAGGTTGACCATTTCTGTATCTATTTTATATTTTTGCGCCCGCCTGTACTCGAAATACTTTATGGCAACCGGCGGGAACAGAGCATATGACAGCACGTCCTCTTCCTGTTCTATATACTCCTTTATCTCGTTTCTAAGGCTCTCAAGCTGCGGAGGTATGTCATCGGCAGGTCTATGGGTTATAACCGGCTCGTCCCCAACTATCAGTTTTGTAATTTCGTCGGATATCGGTACGGTCGGTCTGCCATAGAGACCCTTAACATAGTTTTTAACCTCATTGGGTATCATCTTGTATTTCTCGCCTGCCAAAACATTCATTACGGCCTGCGTTCCTACTATCTGGCTGGTAGGAGTTACAAGCGGCGGATACCCCAGGTCTTTTCTCACGTTTGGTATTTCCTTGAGCACTTCGTCATATTTGTCAAGAGAATTCTGCAGCTCCAGCTGTGAAACCAGATTCGAAAGCATACCTCCCGGCACCTGGTAGATTAGCGTATTGATATCAACTGCAAGCACCTTGGGGTTTAAGATGCCTTCTTTCATATACTTATCCCTTATAGGCTTGAAGTACTCGGCTATTTCATTAAGAAGCCTAATGTCCAGCCCCGTATCATGCTCAGTGCCTTCCAGCGTAGCCACAAGCGGTTCTGTAGGAGGCTGAGCAGTTCCCGAACCGAATGGAGAAATGGAGGTGTCCACCACATCTACTCCCGCTTCTATCCCTTTAAGATAAGCCATTGGTGCCAGACCGCTGGTACAATGGGAGTGCAGCTGAATAGGAACCTTTACAGTTTCTTTAAGGGCCTTTACCAGTTCATATGTGTAATAGGGTGTCAGGAGACCCGACATATCCTTTATACATATTGAATTGGCACCCATATCCTCCATTTTCTTAGCAAGCTTGGCAAACGTCTCCACAGTGTGTACAGGGCTTATGGTATAGCATATGGCTCCCTGTGCATGGGCGCCTTCCTTTATGGTAGCCTCCATTGCCTTCTCAATGTTTCTCACATCATTAAGGGCGTCAAATATTCTTACAATGTCTATACCGTTATAGACAGCCCTCTTTACAAATTCCTCGACTACATCGTCAGCATAGTGCTTATAGCCCAGTATGTTTTGTCCCCTCAAAAGCATCTGGAGCTTGGTATTTTTCATCTTGGATTTAATTTTCCTCAGCCTTTCCCAGGGGTCCTCGTTCAAAAACCTCAGACATGAATCAAATGTTGCTCCTCCCCACATCTCTATCGAGTGGTAACCTACCTTGTCAATCTTTTCTGCAATGGGAAGCATTTCATCAGTACTCATCCTTGTGGCAATAAGCGACTGATGTGCATCCCTGAAAGCAGTTTCAGTAATCATAACCTTGGCCAATTTTATGCCTCCTTATTTTATAATAAATGTATTTAACCAAATAAAAGTTGTTTGTAATCCTGTTTATACACTAAAGGTGAGCAGCTCCGCGAATTTCGTCAATCGATCTACAGCCTTTTTCATGCAGATAATTGTCTATACCTTCTACAACTTCAACCATTGTAAGGGGATTTACAAAATTCGCACACCCCACCTGCACTGCAGACGCACCCGCCAGAATGTATTCGATGGCATCCTGCCAGCATGTTATACCTCCGCAGGCTATTATGGGTATCTTTACAGCCTCCCATACCTGGTATACCATTCTCATATTTATCGGTTTAATCGCCGGCCCCGACAGGCCTCCCATTATATTGCCCAAAACGGGTTTTTGTTTGTCTATATCTATCTTCATGCTTATGAATGTGTTTGCAATTGTTACTGCATCGGCACCGCAATCTTCGGAAATGGATGCAGTTTTCCGTATGTCTGTCACGTTTGGAGACAGTTTTGATATAATCGGGTGTTTTGTTACCGACCTGACCCCCTGGACTACCCTGCCCAGCAAAACCTCATCCGAAGCAAATTGCAGACCGCTTCCCACATTGGGACACGAAAGATTAATTTCTATCGCGCCTACCTTGTCTATGCCATCCAGCATTTTTGCAGACTCTATAAAATCTTCCGGGCATCCGCCTGAAATACTTATAATTACGGGAGTATTAAGTTTTGCAAGCGCATCAAGCTCACTGTCGATAAATTTTTCTATCCCTCCGGAGGGGATACCGACAGAATTAATCATTCCGGCTTCCACTTCAACAATCCTTGGCCCCGGATTGCCTTCTCTTTTTTCTCTGTGGACCGACTTTACAACAATCGCTCCAAGCTTATCCATAGTGAATACATTTGCATTATCCTCATAGTATCCATACGCCCCCGATGCAGGCATTACAGGGTTCTTGAGTGTAAGGCTTCCTATATTGACATGAATATCCGTCTTATACATCTATTTCACCAGCCTTTCAACGGGAAATACGGGCCCTTCTTTACATACCCTCTCATACTGTGTCGAACCGTCATCCTTATACGTGGTACATATGCATCCCTTGCATGCGCCTATACCACACGCCATATGCTCCTCCAAAGACACATATGCATCGAATCCGTGGATGTCCTTAAGCCTTTTGATTTCTCTCATCAGCCGTTTTGAACCACATGTATACACTGCATCAAATTTCTTGTCCTGCAATTGTTCCACCAAATAGTCTGTCACCAATACATTGTTATCACATGTGGAAAATACCTTTGCACCAAGCTTGGTATATTTATCCTTGTCAAAAATGAGATCTTCCCTGCTTGCCGACAGAAACGCATAAACCTCCACAGACTTCCTGATTGCTTCGGCGGCAAGGTATAGCATGGGCGCTGCCCCGACGCCTCTGCCTACAACAGCGATTCGCCCGGCGTCTTCCGGAATCACAAATCCGTTTCCCAGGGGGCCGTGAATCATAGCGCTGTCTCCGGTACTAAGCTCCGAAAGCAGCTTTGAGCCCTTTCCTACAATTTTATATAAAATTTCCAGCGAACCATTCTGTCTGTCTGCATTGTTTATACTGAAGGGTCTTGGTAAAAAAGGAACATTGCCCTGCCAGCACTTAACCATTACAAATTGGCCAGGTGTCGAAGCTTTTGCTATTTCACCGGCATCAAACATTATTCTTCCGAACCCGTTGGAAAACAGTTTATTCTCTTTTACAGTACATTTAGTATACATATATGGCTCTCCCCTCCCTTAGGACATACGATTGATATCGAATGTTATCCCTTCCACGTAGGAACTGCTTATACTTATCGACGCTTCTTTTAATTTTTTAACTATATTGTCAAATCCCTTATCCGTAAGATTGGAGGTTAATCCTATTACTGTAATACTCGAGCTCACCTTCCCATCCGAAGTAAACAAGGGAACTGCAATCGCGGTAATCATATCTTCCATTTCGTTGTTACATATAGCATACCCTCTGATTCTAACCCTTTTATATTCAATAAACAATTCATTGGGATCGGTTATTGTAAAATTGGTAAATTTGGACATTTTCTGTATCGATATAATATGCTTTATAAGTTCCTCATCCTGATAAGCTATAATAGCCTTTCCGGCAGCCGTACAATGCAACGGCATTGAACTGCCCATCTCGACGTAATATCTTAAATTGCTCTCTGTCTCAATCTTATCAACGCAAACTACCTTGTCATTTTTTAATACCGACAGATATGCGGTTTCCCCGGTTTCATCCCTGAGTTTTCTGAGGAAAGGACGTGCCATTTCGATAATCTCCATGCTGCCATAGGCTTTACGACTGAGACTTAGTATCCCGGGGCCGATACTGTATTTTTTCGTTTCCGGGTTTTGAACAACCATATTCAATTTTTTAAGTGCCTGCAGAATTCTATGGGTTGTAGACTTGGCAAGTTCTACCCTTTCGCTTATATCCGACAGTGTTATCCCATTACCTTTGTCTGCCAGCACTTCAAGAATCGTTACAATTCTCTTTACCTGCTGCATATACGCATCCCCTTACTTAAATCAATTCCCGCAAAACCCAGGCAAGTAACGAACCTGGGAGAATTACCGGGATATCTATATTCTGCTTGATTACTCTCTTTATATCTATGCTAAATCCAAGACAGTCAAGCACAATACACTGAGCACCCTTATCGGCCAGTTCACGCGCAGCCTGAATTACTTCTTTGGTTTTTCCATACGGAGATGCTGACACAACTAATACTTCCCTGCCTGTTTTATTCCATTCCTTATGTTTCAGACTTACCTGGTGCTCTGTGGGAACAATTATGCCTATTTTCCCCACAGAAAATATTGTATCTATAAACGAATGTAGTATTATATAAGGCCTGACTAATTCTCTGCAGCTTTCCAATGATTTGTATTCACCGGTGCACATTAACGCCATTGCATCCACGTTTTTTTCTTTCAGTTCGCTTATACAGCCTTCGATTAATGGTAAAATCCTTTCTTCGTCCATCTTTATTTCCGACCCGTCTTTAAGCCTGCTGACAAATATTTCTCCTTTGTGCGGTCCGCCTTTATATGCATATTCGCTGTTAAGGGGATATTCTATCCTGTCAAGAGCCCCTGTCTCTATAATATCAATATTCTCACCCAAAACATGACGTATATTGTATACTATATCGTCCCTGGGGCTCTGTCCTATTGTTATGAGGCCAACTTTCTTCATCCTTTTCACTCCAGACCCATCCTTTAATTGCTGCCTCTGCTTTACATGCATTGCGCAACCTATGTCCTACCACTTGAAGCCAATAGAATATGTGTGCGGGACCTTATTCAGGACCCGCTATCCATACTCTATTTAACGTAAACTTTCTCCCCAAGATATGCCTTCCTTACATCCTCATTCGCCAGCAGGTTCTTACCTGTATCGGCCATGGTAATATCACCGTTTTTGAGTACATATCCCCTGTCAGCGGCACTAAGGGCCATCTTTGCATTTTGTTCAACCAGAAGCACCGTAGTGCCTTCTTCCTTATTGACACTTTTTATTATATCGAATATATCCTTGACTATTAGAGGAGCAAGGCCGGTTGACGGTTCATCCAGCATTAACAGTTTGGGCCGTGCCATCAAAGCCCTGGCAATTGCCAGCATCTGCTGTTCCCCACCCGAAAGGGTCCTGCCAAGCTGTTTTTGCCTTTCCTCCAGCCTGGGGAAAATACCGAAAACCTTCTTAAGGTCCTTTTGTATTCCCGCCTTATCCTTTGACCGCAGAAAGGCACCCATTTCAAGGTTTTCCATAACTGTAAGTTTCGGAAATATCCGTCTTCCCTCGGGAACAAGGGAAATGCCCAGCTTAACGATATCCTGGGCAGCCAATCCGTCTATCCTGCTGCCTTCAAAAATAATCTCACTGTCTTTCTTCTTGTTCAGTATTCCTGTAATCGCCTTTAGTGTGGTTGTCTTGCCTGCCCCGTTTGCACCAATTATTGTTACAATTTCGCCCTCTTCAACATTGATGGATATTCCATGAAGCACCTCAATATTGGCATATGAGACAAATACATTCTTAAGCTCCAGCATTATTATCCCTCCTTCCCGAGATATGCTTCGATAACCTTGGGATCTCTTCTTACCTCATCGGGAGTCCCCTCTGAAATCTTCTGGCCGAAGTTAAGCACCATTATTTTATCCGAAATTGACATAACAACGTCCATTTTATGCTCTATAAGGACAACCGTAATACCTTTGTCCCTTATATCCACAATGCGCCGTGACAGCTCCTCAAGGTCCTGGGTATTAAGTCCCGAAGCAGGTTCATCCAGAAGTACTATTTCCGGATCTGTGGCAAGAGCCCTGGCAATCTCCAGGTTTTTTTGCATGCCGTAGGATAAGTTTTTTGCCTTTTCGTTTGCAATATCCTCAAGGCCAAGAAACTCAAGGATTTCCATAACCTTTTCCCTGCTCTCTTTTTCTTCCTTCCTTTTCTTTGGTGTATTTAACATGGCATCAAGTAACCCGGTACTCGTCCTGCAGTGCATGCCAACAAGGGCATTATCGATTGCCGAAAGGTCCCGGAACAGGTTTATATTCTGAAAGGTTCTCGCTATCCTCTTTGCGGTCCTCTGGTAGGACTTTAGCCCGGTTATATCTTCTCCCTTCAAAAATACCTGTCCGGCAGTAGGAGTATAATATCCGGAAATCAGGTTGAAAAGTGTTGTCTTACCGGCACCGTTAGGCCCTATTATAGCGGTAATGTCTCCTTTGTGTGCGGTAAAATCGACATTGTACACCGCTTTCAATCCTCCGAAAGTAATACCTATATTTTTTGTCTCCAGAATAGCCAACCTCTACACCTCCTTAACACGGGAACGCTGCTTGGTCTTTTTCAGCGACCTGGTACCACTTATTAACTCATCAACAAAATCAATTGCGCCGCCTATACCCCTGGGTACAAATATGACTATGATTACTATAGAAGCACCGTAAAGAACCAGCCTCAGGTCTCCAAAGGACCTCAGATACTCCGGAATAACAGTTAGAGCAATCCCACCCAGAATTGAACCGGGTATGTGCCCTATGCCTCCAACAACCATCATTGCAAGTATTGCAGCCGACTCCGCGCTTATAAAGGTTTCGGGAGAGAGAAATCTTACCTCGTGAACATACAGACTGCCCGCAATTCCTGCAAAGAAAGCAGAACTCATAAACGCAATAACCTTAAATTTGGTTGAATTTACCCCCATCGCTTCTGCTGCCATTTGGTCTTCCCTTATTGCAAGTAAAGCTCTTCCCACCCTCGATTTTATCAGGTTCTGTGAGAGAACTACCACCACAACCAAAACTACAAGAATGAGATAGTAATAACTCCTATAGCTGTTCAGAAGGAATGGTCCTATTTGCGGGGCGGGAACCCCGGTAATTCCTTTTGTACCGTTTGTAACAGCTTCCCAGTTAACAAACACCTGGTACATTATCTCGCCAAATGCAAGAGTAGCAACAGCCAGATATAAGCCCCTCAATCTTAGGGTAGGAAGCCCAAGCGCAAGCCCGAACAGGGCTGCCACAACCCCTGCCGCTATGAAACCCGCCCATATAGGCAGACCCAGTTTGACAGTCAAAATAGCGCTGGTATATGCGCCTATACCGTAAAATGCCGCATGTCCGACCGAAAACAGTCCGGTACAGCCTGTAAGAAGGTTAAGGCTGAGCGTCAGTATAGCGAATATACCTGCAAGATTCGCCACGTGAAGGGCATACGGGTTATCAACAAATACAGGCAACAGCAAAGCTGCTATTAGAATCAGGATTACTTTGTATTTTTTATATAAATGTCTCATTTCTCTCCTCCTTTCCTACATTTTGCTGCCCATAATACCTGAAGGTTTAAAGACGAGTACAATGAACAATACGAAAAATGCGATTGCGGATTGGTACGCGGATGATATATATGCTGCCCCCAGACTTTCCAGGATTCCGAGAACTATACCGCCAATCATTGCTCCTGTCATCGATTCCAAACCACCAAGCACAGCAACGGCAAAACCTTTGGGACCCATCATTACTCCCATATCAGCCATAACAAAGTACATGGGCGCCATAAGCATCCCTGCAATGGCACCAAGTCCGGATGCCAATATAAATGTCATTGAAAGAGAACCCTTTACGTTTATACCCATAAGCAATGCTGCTTCTCTGTCCTGGGCTGTTGCTCTCATAGACTTGCCCATGGTGGTACCTTTCAGAAATAAACCAAGAAGAACCACCAGTCCAAATCCGATTGCCAGGGACCAGATGTTTTGGGGTATTATTAACAATTTGCCGACTTGAAAGGGGGTGTCTCCGAAAATTGTAGGAAAAGGGTAAGGATCAGCCCCGAATATAACTCTGTACAAATTCCTCAAAAATATACCTATACCTATTGTAGCTATAAGTTTTCTCGTGTTATCCGCCTTTACAAGAGGCCTGAAAGACGTGATTTCAATAAAATATCCTATTGCCATGCTTAGAAGTATAGCAAGCGGGAAAGCCAGCAGGATAGGAATCCCTAGCCATACATGTATCATCAAAACAGAAAAAGCGCCTATCATAGCAATCTCGCCCTGTGCAAAGTTTAAAACGCCCCATGCGTTCCAGATAAGCACATAACCGATTCCAATAAGACCATAAACGCTTCCTATGGCTAAACCCTGTATTAATTGCTGTTGAAACATACGCTCCCTCCCTCCTTCTAAAAAGACTGGAGGGGTAACGCCTGTACCCCTCCGGTCCGGGTTATTATGAATTATTCAGGCTGCCATACTACTTCGTATCCACCATCTCCTGTAACTCCAATGATGAGCATATCCCTGTTAGCGTCACCGTTCTCGTCTATATTAATAACTCCTGTTGCTCCCGGGAAATTAGTAGTTGCTGCTATAGCATCCCTGATTGCTACATTGTCAAGATCCGGTCCTGCCGCTTTCATTGCTTCTCCAAGTATCAGCATCGAGTCATAGCTCATTGCCGCATTAGAGTCAGGCAGCATTCCGAATTTTTCTTCATAGGCTTCAATAAATTCTTTTGCTACCGGCGATGCATTTTCCTTGTCGGGGAAGAATGTCTGTGAATTAAGAAGACCAACAACCGCGTCTCCGGCTAATTCATAGAGTTTGGCGTTTGTTAGTCCGCCGCCTCCCATTAATACTACATCGCTCAGACCCATCTGCCTGGCCTGCCTTGCAATAAGGGCACCCTGCTGATACATTGTCCACATTATAAGCGCCTGGGGATTCCCCTCTTTAACTTTAAGCAACTGTGCAGTCATATCCTTTGCATTCGGGTCATAAGCCTCAACTGCAACCGGCTCTATACCCCTTGCCTGCAGCAGTTCAACCGCAACGTCTTTTCCGCCTGTACCGTAATCATCAGACTGGTACATAATCGCTATTCTTTCTAAACCCAATTCGTCAAGGGCATAATTTACTATAGCCTCGCACTGGTGTGTGTCGGATGCCTGCAGTCTGAATATCCATGGGTTGCCCGCAAGAGTAATCTTGGGGTTGGAGGAAATAGCCGTAATTTGCGGCACTTCCGCTTCTTTTGTTACTTCCATATTCGCAAGGGTTGCTGAACTGTTAACGGTACCAATTACTGCGATAACGTTATCATTGTGAACAAGTTTGTTCATGGCTGAAACGGATTTGGCAGGGTTCTGCTCGTCATCTTCCTGTATCAGCACCAGCTCTCTGCCGTGTATGCCCCCCGCCTCATTAAACTGGTCAATAGCCAACTGGATACCTTTAACCTGTGTATCTCCAACCATTGCTGCTCCACCGGACAATGGCCCTACTGTACCTATCTTAATTGGTTCTGCTGTTCCCTCTGCTGGTTTTTGTGAGCATCCTGCAAAAAGCGACACTATCATAACCAATACAACTGCCAATGCAAACGAACGCTTTAACATATCCACACATCCTCCTTTTTTCTTGCTAAATACTAAAAACTAGTTTCGGCATTACTCTCCTTAACTCATAGAAAATCAAATATTTACCCCTTTTCACCCCCTTATATATCCAATTTCAAAAAGATGGATAGCTTTGTGCAGTCATTGATTGGATATAGGTGTAGATGCACTGTTATGTCTTATTGGTAAACTTAATATATTTATATCATTATTTTATGATAAATACAAACTAATTTCCAGTCAGCGGAATATTGTTCCGCTGATGCGAATTATTATTAAAATTCGCTGTTATTTCTCCAATAACCCTCTGTAATGACTTATAACTAATTACAATATATAACTTTTTTGCATGTTTCTGAACTATAAACACCATTTTTTTAAAATGCCCATACGTAATTCTATAAAAAAATCAAAATTCCTGCAGTGACCGTAAAAAAAATTTCATTTTATAAAAATCTACCGGTATAATTCCACCCAACGGAATTAGTTGATACAATTCTCCCAACATGCTGTATTAGTTATGAAAATTGTATAATTTATTAAAAATCAGAAGGATAATTGCAGTATATGGAGAAGTAAATATGTGCTTAATATTACTGTTTTATGTTTATTTCCGCTCGTTGGAACGCTGTTCAGCTTTGTTTTAATTAGGTGTATAATATACCCGTAAAGCAGTAAACATATCTTAAAAGACAGTTGTTGTGATAAATTTTTAAATATTCCATACCTAAAAAAAAATATTTAAAAGGAGGATATATATGAATCTCTCAAAAAAAGGTATGAACATATCCGGTTCAATGACACTGGCCATTACAGCAAAGGCAGGCCAGATGAGAAAGGAAGGAATTGATGTCATCAGCTTTGGCGCCGGGGAACCTGACTTCGATACGCCTGTTCATATTCAGAACAGCGCTGTCAATGCTATCAAAAAAGGCCTCACACGATACACCCCGGCCTCGGGTATACTCGAACTGAAGACCTGCATAAGCGAAAAATTAAAAAAGGAAAACGGCCTTGAATACCAGCCTTCCCAGATAGTAGTGTCAAACGGTGCAAAACATTCACTGTTTAACACGTTTCAGGCGCTTTGCAATCCCGGAGATGAAGTCATTATCCCTGTTCCATACTGGGTTAGTTATGAGGAGCATGTGAAGTTGGCGGACGGCATTCCGGTATTCGTAGAAACAAAGGAGGAAAACGGCTTCAGGATCGACAGAGATATGCTGTTAAAGGCAGTAAGCGGCAGGACCAAGGCCATTATACTCAACAGCCCAAACAACCCCACCGGTGCGATCTATCCTGAAGAAGACCTTAGGATGATTGCCCAAATAGCAGTTGAAAACGACATAGTGATTATATCCGATGAAATATATGAAAAGCTTGTATACGACGGTAAAGAGCATATGAGTATTGCTTCTTTTGGTGAGGATATAAAACAAAGAACCGTTTTGATTAACGGTATGTCAAAGGCCTATGCTATGACCGGATGGCGGATAGGATATACCGCTGCAGGCCATGAAATAACCAAGGTCATGTCAAACATTCAAAGCCATGCAACCTCCAACCCAAATACGATAGCCCAGTATGCAAGTGTGGATGCGCTAACCGAAGACCAGGCTCCGGTTGAGGAAATGAGAAAAGAGTTCGAAAAAAGACGGAACTATATGGTTGATACAATAAATTCAATACCGATGATTTCATGTAAAAAACCCCAGGGTGCGTTTTACGTAATGATCAATATTAGCAAAGTAAAAGGGAAAGCAGCTGAAGGTAAAGCCATAGACGGCTCGCTGACCTTCTGTGAAGCGCTGCTTGATAAAGCAAGGGTCGCTGCAATCCCCGGCATCGCATTTGGTGCGGACGATTACGTAAGGGTGTCTTATGCAACTTCAATGGAAAACATCGTGAATGGCCTCAAAAGGATAGGAGAGTTTGTCGGGACGCTCAAATAAAAAATTATAGTTCAAGCAGCAGTACTGCTAAACAACCACCCTCCGTCAACGGATACCAAAACCGGACTTGCCCGGTTTTGGTATCCTATTGTTTGTCTGATATTTGCATTCTGCTGGTAATAGCTCCAATATTACCATTATCTCTCCTCCAATCACATGTAGTATAATAGTCCATAAAAGCAGGGAGGTGCCTCTAAATGAAAGCTGTAGCAAAAACCGTAGCCGAAATAATCAAAATGCCTATATTTAAAGATATGAAAATAATCGCAGGAGAACAGGGGAAAAGCAGGCAGGTCAGCTCGGTTGGGATTATAGATGCCCCCGATATGCGGGACTGGGTTAAGGGAGGAGAGTTTCTGCTCACCAATGGATATATAATGAAAGACGATCCGTCGCAGCTTAAAGACTTCATAATAAGCATAGAAAAGGCAGGGGCTTCCGCTATGGGAATCAAACTTAAACGGTTTATCGATGTATTGCCCGATGAGGTAATAGAAACCGCCGATAAGCTGCAGTTCCCAATCATTTCGCTGCCCATTAATTTTGCCTATATAGAGATACTAAACCCAATACTCACAGACATTATTAACGAACAATCAGGCAAGCTCATGTTTTCAGAGAAAATACACAGATCTTTCACGAAGCTTGTTTTAAAGGGAGGAAACACCCAGGAAATAATAGATACCCTAAGCAGTATTATAAAAAAAGATGTGATGTTCTTTGACACATATTTCAACAGTGTATATGTAAACTCACGATCATCCGTCTGTCCCGAACAGTTTACCAAACCTTATCTTCAGCAAATGCTGTCAAAATATAAGAACCACCCTATCAGGCTGAACAACAGGAATTATGGCTACATCCTATTGATTGACAGGGACTCTGTTAAGGGTTCCAGAGATTACGAATCCATTGCGGTAGAACATGCAAGCACGGTTCTTATACTGGATACGCAAAAGAAAATTTCTAACCATCAAATCGAGAGCAAATACAGGGATGAATTTATACAGGACCTGATAATGAATAACATTAAATCGACGGAGGAAGCAACGGCAAAGGGAAGCCTTTACGGATGGAAGTTCAGCAGCGGGTTGACCGCACTTGCCATTGAGATAGATAACTATAAACAGGAATATCTCAGTAGCAGAAGCAATAGTGCCAAAATGGCCCTCGAGAACATGCGCCATGATATATACAGTGCCTCAAAAAAAATACTGCGTAAATATTTCACAAATTCACTGCACACTAATTTCAGCGAGACCATCGTATTCCTGATAGAACCATTGTCGGACGATAATATTAGTTCAAGGAAGAGGCTGGACAAAGCGTTAAACGAGCTTAAAAATTATATTCATCAAAACTTTAAATTCACCATTACAGTTGGTATAGGCGCATACACCCCTTCAATAATTGATGTTCATTTAAGCTATGATAAAGCAAAAAGGGCGCTTGAAATAGGCAAACAGGTTTATGGAAGCAACAGCATAGTGCACTATGACCAATTGGGCATTTACAAACTGCTTGCACCCATTTCAGAAACGGGAGAATCCAAGGAACTGTACAATTATTATCTGGCTGACCTTTTGGAATATGATAAAAGAAATAACAGCGCTCTTTTGTCCACTCTCAAACACATAGTAAAAAATGACTGGAATTTGAAAGAAACCGCCGGTGAGCTTTATCTCCACTATAATACAGTCAAATACCGCTTTAATAAAATTGGTGAAATAATGGGAATTGACCTGCATGACGGTGAGCACAAAACAGGCGTATCAATTGCACTGAAATTACTGCTTCTAAATGAATGACAGTATCCACAGAACAATAATACCGGGGTTTCCCGTTTTGGATGCGGATAGCCCCGGCATTTTTATATTCTCTTTATTCCCAGGCGCCTGTTCTGTGAAATCCCACAGAGCTGCCAATTTCACGCCTGTAAATCCTTTCGATATAGGGCATATATCTTTGAAATTCTGATACGGCCGGAAGCATTTTTTCTTCAAACCTGGAAAACCTTTCGTGGGCTTCCTTTAGTATTTCCTCTTCATTGAAGGTTTTTATCTGCCTGCCCTCCATAACCACATCGCCGTCTATTATTACAGTGTCCACTGCGCTGCCCGTTTCAGCATATACAAGCTGATAAATAAGATCGATACGCGGAGCAAGACTGGGACTGTCTGAATCCAACAGCACTATGTCTGCCTTCCTGCCCGGCTCAAGAGCACCCAACTCTGCTTCCATTAGTAAGGCCTGGGCGCCTCCCTTTGTAGCCATTGCGAGTATTTCTCCCGCTTTTCTCCAATCTTCAAAATCCGGCGTTGTTATCTTTGTAAGCATTGCCGCAAGGGACATTATCCTGAACATATTCTGGCTGCCTGAACAATTGCTTCCGTCTGTACCCAGTGCAACTTTGACACCGGCATCCACAAACTTGTTGACAGGACTGATCCCGCTTCCTATGGTCAGGTTGCTTGCAGGGTTGTGTGAAACCTTAACTCCTCTGTCCGCAAGCAGCTCTATATCGCTGTCGCTCACCCATACCGAATGAGCCATGGACCACCTGTTATTGAGTATCCCCAGGTTATCCAGATACTCTGCCATGGTGCATCCATAAAAGCGGTGGGCAGTAATGGCCTGTACCTTTGTCTCTACCAGGTGAGTGTGTATACCAAGGTCATACTTGCCGGCAATACCCGCAAGCCCCACCAGCAGCTTCTCTGAACATCTTTGCGGACCCGAGGGGCCGGGGAAAATACTTATCCGTCCATTATTGCTGTTATGCCATTTCTCTATCAATTCAATACAAAGATCCATAAGATAATCCGCTGTTTTTGGCTCTTTCCTTATCATTTCCCTTACTATCTCTTCGGGAATATCCCCGTCATCGACGGGTATTGTTTCATGGTATACCTTGTCACTAACCATTGGTGACATTGTCACCCTCATCCCCGAATTTACGTAGGCCTTTAAGGCTGCCTCCAGCCCGTCTCTGTCGCAGGACAGGTGATCAATGCATGATGTAACACCGCTCCTTATCATTTCAATATTGCCCAGCATAGCGCTTATATAAACATCTTCCTCGTCAAGAAGACCGGCCAGAAACGCATAATACATCCACATCTCAAGGGGATAATTCTCACCCTTTGCCCTCAGGATATTTGCATACGAATGGGTGTGTGCGTTTATAAGCCCGGGCATTGCTACTTTACCCCGTCCGTCTATTATCTTTTGTGCGGTCGGATTTCCCGGTACATCCCCAACATGAAGTATTTGTCCGTTTTCTACTACAATATCACCTTTTACGGTTGTCCATGAATTATTATCGTTACAATTCAGTATTTCGCAATCCTTAATTAGCAGCATTTTTTTCTGTACCTCCCAACGCAGTCATTAGAAACTTCCGGGGAACACTAGTTTTGGCAAAAACAGGGTTATACTGGGGACATATGTTATAATCAGCAGCGCAATTAGGCTTACCAGGAAAAACGGTACCACTGATGGTATCATCCTTGTCAGTGAAACGCCGGTTATGCCGTTGGCTACAAACAAATTCAGTCCCAGTGGCGGAGTAATCATACCTATGGCCAGATTTGCCACAATTATTACGCCCAGCTGCACGGGATTTACCCCTAAGGCTACTCCAAGGGGGTGAATTATAGGTGCAAGTATTGTTACGGCGCCCGATCCATCCATAAACATACCTGCAATCAGGAATATCACGTTAACAAAAATCAAGAATACAAGCTGTGACGCCCCGCTGTCAAGAACAAAGTTTGCAGCATTTTGCGGTACCCTTGCCACAGTCAGCAGCCATCCGAACGTAGCGGCAGCGGATGTAAGAATAAGGACCTGTGCACAAAGTGCAGCAGAACTCTTGGCTACCTGGTACAACTTTTTAAAATCCATTTCTCTGGTGACAAACAAGGATACAAGTATTGCATAAACCGTTGATACTCCTGCTGCCTCAGTGGGTGTAAATACTCCTGTATAAATACCGCCCATGATTATTATAGGTACACCAAGGGCCCAAATCGCATCAAACGTAGCGCGAAAGAACTTCATTATGCTGAAGTTTTCACTTCTTGTCATGCCCTGCTTTATTACCCACCAGTATACATAAATCGCCATAACCAGTGTATAGATTATACCTGCTCCAATACCGGCTATGAACAGCGAGCCTATGGATACACCGGTAGCTACTCCATACAAAATCATGGTTACACTAGGCGGTATAAGAATTGCCACCGATGCGCTGGATGAAATCAAACCTACTGCAAAGCCTTTATCGTACTTTTCCTTGATTAACTCCGGGTACATTACACCGCCTATAGCTGCAACTGTAGCCGGACTCGACCCGCACAGCGCACCAAAGAACATGCAGGAAAAATGTGCTGTAAAGGCGGTGCCGCCTGGAAGCCAGGAAACAAGTGTTTTCGCCCATGAAAGCAATTTCCTTGCTATTCCTCCCTCCAGCATGATTTGAGCTCCGAAAATAAACAAAGGCATGGCCATGAGCCCAAACTTGTCCAATCCCCCAAAATACCGCTGTGCCATAACTTCGGGTGCGATATTAGTAAAGGTCATTAGGGCCAGAATACTCGAAAGAGACAGGCTCATAAAAATCGGAACCGCCAGAAGCAAACATGCAAATAATACTATTACCAGGAAAACTGTCATGACTGTTTAGCCTCCTTTCGGCTAATGTCCGAAATTATCCGTTGAGTGTAGCGTATGGCACACAGACCAAAACCCAGCGGAATGGTAAGGTATGGTATATACATTGGTATCTGGAGCGCCGGTGACAGCTGTGGGAACTCTATATTCCTTTTAATGATTGCAATGGAAAACACCGTTAACATCACGGAAAATATTACGCCTACAGTATTGATGAATATTTCAAGTATTCTAATCTGTTTTTTGTTCATATATATTTGAATAAAATCTACAGCTATATGCGAACCCTTCCTGACACAAACACTGGCACCTACAAATGTTATCAGAATCATAGAATACCTTACCAGTTCATCTGACCAGCTAATGCCTGCACCAAAAAAGAAACGAAGTATCACATTAAGCGTAACCATACCCGTTGCCAAAAGCAGGCATATGGCAATTATATTATCTTCAAAAATGTCCAAATAGTGACTTATCCTAGACATCCGACACACCCCTTTCATCTGTCAATACAAATAAGAGGGGCACAAGTGCCGGCTTTTCATTTGGCACTTGTGCTTCTCAATTATGCTATTTGCTCAGTCTTTCAACTTCCGCCTTAAACTCTTCTATAAGGTCTGCACCAATCTCATCCATGAACTCATCATACACTTTAAGTGTAGCTTCTCTTAACCCTGCGATTTCTTCATCGGTGAGCTCCACTACTTCACAGCCGTTTGCCTCGATACTTTCTATATATTCAGACTCGGCGTTTTGCATTATGACCCTTTGTTCCTTAGAAGCATATTCCATTGCTTCCAGGATTGTATCCTGTATATCTTTCGGAAGGGACTCCCAATATGCCTTATTCATAATGTTCGCATACACCATCCATGAATGGTTGGTAAGAGTTTGGTAATCCTGTACTTCGTATAGATTCAACATGTCAACTGTCTGATTCGGGTTTTCCTGGCCCTCTACCACTCCCTGCTGCAGGGAATTATACAGTTCACTGAATTCAATGGGTATGGGGTTTGCTCCCAAAGCTTCAAATGTGGAGATAACTATTGGAGCGGGCATAGCCCTTATCCTTACACCTTTGAAATCTTCCACTGTTCTAAGCGGTTTGTTGGCGGAAAACTGCTTTGGTCCGCCGCTCATGTATCCAAGATTTATAAATCCTGCTCTTTCCATTTCCTCGTTAAGACTCTGTCCCGGAGCGCCGTCCAGCACCTGCCACATAACCTCCTCATTGGTATAAAGATATGGAAGGTCGTTAATGGTCAGCTTAGGTGCAAAGTTGCTTATCATTCCGAGAGGCTGCTGTCCAAGCTCTATCTGCCCGCCCTGTACGGATTCAGTTACCTCCCGCAGGCTTCCAAGTTGGTTGTTAGGATATATCTCTACCTTAATCCTTCCTTCAGAGAGCTCTTCAACCTTTTCCTTAAACAAAACCGTACCCTGGTCCTGAGGAGTACCCTCAAGCTGATTGTGGGCATATTTAATTGTATATGTCTGCTCATCATTTCCCCCGCCGGTACTTCCGCCTGAATTGCTGCTGCTGCATCCTGCCAGAATACTCGCAAGAGCAAACACCATTACAACAGCCAGAATAAATCGTGATTTCATGGTTTTCATTATTTATTTCCTCCCAACGTTTTTGAATTTCTTTGTTTGCCACAGTATATTACATCAGACCACACACCTACGCAAATGCAAATAATTCAAATACAGGTAAACACCTCCCGGTTGTCACTTGCATTCTTTGTCCATACAATCCCCCCTCAAAACCAATTCAGACGCTGATTTTTATATCTCTTAAAACCTCTATATATAGTTCCAACTGTCCCTGTTTACCAGGTTCCAGCAGTCACTTCTTTCCACCAGATCCCTCACAACCGAATTTGCCTTTGTTATAATCTGCTGCTCATTGGCAGTGACAAGCTCACGTTTTTCCATTACTATCCTGCCGTCTATCATCACAGTATCAACTGCATCCCCTGTAGTGGAATAAACCAGGTTTGAAACAACCGACAGTGACGGTGTCATCTCAGGCCTGTTAATGTCCAATAGGATTATGTCTGCTTTTTTGCCTTTCTCCAGTGAACCTATCGAAGTTTCCATGCCAAGGGCCAATGCGGCATCAATTGTTGCCATTTCCAGTACTTTATTGGCCGTTAATGCCTGCGGATCATATTCGTTGAGCTTGTGCAAAAGGGCTGCCGCTTTCATAACCCCGAACATATCCTGGTTGTTGTTGCTGGCTGCACCGTCTGCGCCGATGGTGACTACTACCCCGTTTTTAAGCATTGCAGGTACGGGCGCTACACCGTCAGCCAGATACTGATTGCTTACAGAGTTATGCACTACCTTGGTTCGGGTGTTCTTAAGCAGTTGTATTTCCTTATTGCTTATCCAGCAGCAGTGTGCCAGCAGAAGATCTGGCCCCAGAATCCCAATATCGTTGAGATATTCAACAGATGACATACCGTAATTGTCCCTGGCACTCTGAACCCTCTGGATTGTTTCTGCCAGGTGCATATTCATACCAACACCATACTGCCTGGAAATTCCTCGCATAGCTTTTATCATTTCGTCAGAGGCAAGGGTTTCATTTAATGGTTCTACCCTTACGGTTATCCTGCCGTCTGCAGTATTGTTGTATTTCTCTATTACTCTGGCTGCTTCCCTTTCCGCCTCACCAACGGTCTCCCTGAATGCTTCGGGGGTAGGGAACGCATCTACCGTTGCCCTGCCAAGGACGCCCCGGATACCGGTCTCGGATACTGCCTGGGCAATCCCGTCATGGCAATTTTTATCCCTGTTAATATAATGGCTGTCTGCAAAGGTTGTGGTGCCGGTCTTAATCATCTCTAGGGATGCCAGGAGTGCGGCGGCATAACTGTCGTCCCTTGTAAGATTGTAAGAAAGCGGCCAGATGCATTCCTTCAACCATTCGGACAGGGACAGGTCGTCTCCCAATCCGCGAAATAATATCTGGTATAGATGGGTGTGGGCATCTATCAACCCGGGTAATACAGCTTTACCCCCGGCGTCCAGTATTTCAGCATCACCGTACTTCTTTTCAAGGTCTTCGCTGATACCGGTCTCTACAATCTCGGTACCTTCAACTGCCACTGCCCCCTTGGTGAAAACATTACGCTGGGGGTCCATGGTAATTACATAGCCGTTTTTGATTAGTATCATGCTTTTCCTACCTCCCAGTATTGTGTCCTTTAGCCGGAAACGGATATATTGTTCAGTGAATTATCCCTTAGCATATTTAGAAACTGTTCCTTGATGTGATTAATAAATGGACTTGTGTTTTCCTTCAGTATAAGGCAGATATAGTATTAATGCATTGTACCTGTAGTACAAAATTATACATTTAATTTATATCTTGAGTACATATGGGTTTGTAACACGAACCCACACCTTTAATATAAAAATTATGAAAAACAAAAGAAAAACCCCTTATGTAGGGGTTCTTCCTTCTTTCTTTCATATGTACTACGTGTACATAAATCCCGCTTTTATATATCGTCCTGCCTTCCTGTTCAGACTAAAAAAACCGGGGCTTTTCAGCCCCGTTTGAGTATATATAGGATTTTGCCGAATTATCTTTTACATACAAGTACCATAAACGGCCTACACCCTTCCGGTTACAAGAGCGAGCAGAGCCATCCTTATATAAAGACCGTTATGGGCCTGCCTGAAGTATGCAGCCCCTGCATAATCATCCACCTCGGCAGCAATTTCATCCACCCTTGGCAGTGGATGCAGTATTGTAATGCCAGGTTTGGCTTTACTAATAAGATCCATATCTACAATATAAGAACCTTTAACTTTTTCATACTCGGCAGGGTCATCAAACCTTTCTCCCTGAACCCTTGTCACATAAACAATATCACTTTTGGCAAGGGCTGCTTCCACATCTCCCGTTTCCTCTATCTGTGCACCGCGTTTTCTCAGGTCCTGTGTAATCTCTTCCGGCATCTTAAGGGATTCGGGTGATGCGAATATCATATTATTGCCATAAAGCTGCATGAAATATCCCAGCGAGTGTACTGTCCGGCCATATTTCAGATCGCCCAGGAATGTAACGGTATGTCCGCCAAGATACCCTTTTTCCTTCCTTATTGTGTATATATCCAAAAGAGCCTGTGTAGGATGCTGGCCTGCACCATCTCCCCCATTTATTATCGGATGTACCGCCACGTCGGCTGCTATTTGTGCAGAACCTTTCATGGGATGACGCATTGCAATAGCATCAACATATCCATCTATAGTCCTAATTGTATCAGCAAGGGATTCTCCCTTTGCAGTGGATGAACTTGAAGCACTTGCCATGGATATTACCTTAGCTCCCACTCTGTTTATTGCAGTTTCAAACGAAAGACGGGTACGTGTGCTGGGCTCGAAGAACAGACTTGCTACTACCATTCCTTCCATGTTTTTTATTGCTTCGCCTTCTTTAACCCTTTTTTCAAACTGCGCCGCTGTGTTCATAATAAGATTTAACTCTTCCGCACTAAATTGATATGCATTCAGTATGTCCTTGCCTTTTAACACTATCAGCACCTCCATATATTTTTGGTTTTATTTATACTAAATATTAGTCTGCTATGGTTGTTCCGGTCTTGCCTTGCAGGGCATCCATTGCCTTTTCCAGGGATGATATCACTGCTTTTCTTCCCGGTTTGGACTTTGCAAACTGTATGGCCGCTTTAATCTTCGGCAGCATGGAGCCGGGTGCAAAATGCCCTTCCTCCATATATTTTTCCGCTTCTGCTGTTGTAATAGTATCCAACGCTTTCTGGTCAGCTTTCCCAAAGTTTATATATACCTTTTCAACCGCTGTCAGTATAACAAGCGCATCCGCATCAATATCCTCTGCAAGCCTTTCGGATGCCAAATCCTTGTCTATTACAGCGGCAGTACCTTCCAAATTGCCTTGGGCATTTTTAATAACTGGTATACCTCCGCCACCGACTGTCACAACTAAAAACCCGTTTGCCACAAGGCTTTTAACAGCATCAAGCTCCACTATTTCTATCGGCACAGGCGATGCAACCACACGTCTCCAGCCTCTTCCTGCATCCTCCTTAACGTCATATCCCTTTTCCTCTTTGAGCTTTAATGCTTCTTCCTTTGAATAAAAGGGTCCTATCGGCTTGCTCGGATTCTTGAATGCGGGATCGTCTTTGTCAACCACCACCTGCGTTACTACCGTAGCAACCGGTTTTTTGCTGCCTTTTTCCTTAAGCACTTTGCCCATGGCCTGCTGTATGTGATAACCTATCATGCCCTGACTCATTGCACCACATACATCAAAGGGCATGGCGGGTGTAATATTCGCTGAACTTTCATTTTGCAGAACTATTCGTCCAACCTGTGGTCCGTTGCCATGTGCTATAACTACTTCATAACCCTTTTCAATAATGTCTGCTATATAACCCGATGTCTTTTCCACCACCTTTAACTGTGCTTCTGCCGTTGCGGGTGCTCCTGCTTCCTGCAGTGCATTTCCTCCCAGTGCTATTACCAATCTTTCCATTTAACTCATCCCCTTTATGTTGTTAGTTTATTGTATATTATAAAATTTACTTATTTTATAATCCTATAGTCTTCTATACTATCTGCCCGTGCTTTAACTTCATGGTGATATCCTCCGCCGCTCCTTTCATCAATGCCAGAATGTTTGCAAACTGCTCCGAAACCCTCTGATTGGGGCCAATGAGGGATATGCTTGAAAGAACCTGTCCCTCGCTGTCAAATATCGGTACAGCAACCGCCTTGCTTCCTATCTCAATCTCATTATCACATATAGCATACCCGTTATTTCTCACTTCATTAAGCTGTGCCTCGTATTCCTGCATATTATCTATACTGTGCTGAGTATAGAGTATAAATCCATTGCTTCCGATAACTTCCTCCCGGAAAGCGTTTGATTTGTATGCCAATATCGCTTTTGCTGCGGCAGAACAGTTTAATGGCATTTCCCTGCCTATCTCAACATAAAACCTCAGGTTTCTTTGGCCATCCACCTTTTCTATACATACGACCTTGTTTTGCATAGTTACAGCCAGGAAAACCGTTTCCTTGGTTTCCTGCGACAGCATTTTGAGATAAGGCAGAATAAGCTGCACATGAAACTGCTGTTGTTCACATTTTAATGCCTTGTAACTGAGATTCATAATTTTCCATCCCAATCTGTACTTCTTGCTGTTCTCATCTTTCTCAATCAGTCCGTGCTTATTAAGCTCGGACAATATCCTGTGCACTGTAGCTGCCGGCATTCCAAGGATTTTGGACAATTCTGCTGTTCCAAGACTCTCATTATGCCCCAAAGTCTCTAATATCGCAACAATTTTATTTATCACTTTCAAAATGATAACCCCTCTTCGCACAATAATCCACATCGTGGAATGAGCTTTCATAACGTGACACTTTATGTTTTCGACAAGCACTGTTAGATTCCTTCTTAAATCAATAAATTTTTTTGGTTTTTTGTCCGGCATAAACCGGTTGCAAAAGCAAAAACCCCTGAATTATTCAGAGGTTTTGCTTTTATTGACGTATTTATACCTGTAAGCCTCTGCTGCCTGGTTTAACCAGGGGTATACCTTCTTTGCACAACGGGCAGTCTTTCGGATCAAAGGTCTTGAGGCTGTCAAGCGTTATAACTGCTTTTTGCTTTACTCCAAAATCCACCTTACCTCCGCTCCTGTCCACCAGGGTGCCTACCCCTGCAACTATACCTCCGTTATTTACCACTACGTCTATTACTTCTCTCACCGAACCGCCTGTTGTAACAACATCTTCCACCACCAGCAGCCGTGCCCCTTCAGGTATCCTAAAGCCCCTTCTGGGCATCATCCTGTTCTCCTCCCTCTCTGTGAACAGGGCCGGTATCCCAAGTTGCCTGCCCGTTTCATATGCGACGATAATGCCGCCTATCGCAGGTCCTATAACAAGATCTATTTCGTCATCCTTGAATGCGGAAACAATGTCCTCAACCAGTTTTTCAGTGGGTTTGGGGTGCTGAAGCACCTTCGCACACTGTATATAGATATCGCTGTGCAGCCCCGATGTAAACTTAAAATGTCCCCTCATAATAGCGCCTGTCTTTTCAAATATATCCATTAATTCATTTTGATACATACTTATTCCTCCAATCCTATTGTTATATTATGTTTAAATTTTCATCGCCGGATATTTTACAGAAACTGCCGTAAAGCGGCTGTTATGTCTTTCTTCATCCTAACTGCTTCGTTGTGTGCGGCCTGCCTGAATTCTTCCAGGGTTACTTCCGGTCCTTTTTCGGTTTTCATGTATGCACCCATTATTGCCCGCGAAGAATTTATTATGGCGCCAAGACCATCCTTGTTAAAGGCATTCGCCACTTCTCTGCCGCTGCCACCCTGCGCGCCATATCCCGGAACCAGAAACAACGCGCCCGGCATTTCTTTCCTGAGAACAGCCATTTCCTTCGGATAAGTAGCGCCTACCACCGCGCCTACCGAACTATATCCATGCGTGCCCACAGCGCTTTTCCCCCATGCTGCCACCATTCTGCCAAGGTGCTTGTACAGGTAATCACCATCAACCATCATGTTTTGCAGGTCCCCCGACGAAGGGTTGGACGTTTTGACAAGAATAAACACACCCTTGTCCTGTTCTTCACATGCCCTGATAAAAGGCAAAACAGCATCATACCCAAGAAACGGATTTAGCGTTACGGCATCACACGCAAAGGGCCCGTCAAAGTGGGCATACTTGTATGCAGCGGCTGTTGAAGATATATCCCCTCTTTTTATATCTCCTATTACAATGAGGCCCTTGCTGCATGCATATTCCAGGGTGTTCTGGTATGCCTTCAATCCGTCTATACCCAAAGCCTCATAAAATGCTATTTGAAGCTTAACGGCGGGCATAATTTCCGCAACTGCATCAATAAGCGCCCTGTTGAACCTGAAAACTGCTGCACCGACATCCTGGGTTGTATCTCCCAGGCCAGCCCTAATACAGCCTGGTATCAGTTCCAACCTGGGGTCAAGTCCCAGTACCGACGGGTTGCTTTTTTCTATTATCTTTTCTATCAATCTGTCGGAAAACACAATAAACCACCACCTGTATTATCAATATTTGCAAAGTATGACCCTTCAACATTAAACAATGCCTTAACGCTTGTTATTTTATGCAAAGACAGCAGGTGCTTTGAATGATACAAAAAAAGAGCAATATACATGGGTAATTAATACCATGTATTTGCCCTTTTACCCGTAGCCATAAAAAAATTTCATTTTAAAGCCTCCTTTTTAGCCTCACAGGACTATATTAAAGGTACTTCCCGGCTAATTCTCAACTATCAGCGCAGAATTTTCTCCATCCACTTCCTCCAGATTAACCTTGATTGTCTCCTTTGTGGAAGTAGGCACATTCTTGCCTACATAATCAGGTCTTATGGGAAGCTCTCTGTGACCACGGTCAACCAGAACCATCAATTGTATGGCGGATGGCCTTCCCAGTTCAATAAGGGCATCCAGGGCCGCCCTTATTGTCCTCCCGGTGTAAATAACATCGTCTACCAGTATAACTCTTTTGTCGCTGATATCGAACCCGATTTTTGTCTGGCCTGCGCCCGGAACCTTCGATGCGGTATTGAGGTCATCTCTGTGCAGTGTTATATCCAACTCTCCCAGTGGAAGACTCACACCTTCAATTTCTTCTATCTTGCCGGCAATTTTTTGCGCAAGGGGCACACCCCTCGTCTTTATTCCCACCAGCACAAGATCCTGTACACCCTTGTTCCTTTCCAGTATTTCGTGGGCTACGCGGGTAACCGCCCTGTTTATTGCCCTTTCATCCATTATCCTAGTCTTTACCTTAATGGATATCACCTGCTTTCAACATAAAAAACTCCCTGTACACGGCAGGAAGTCTGTCATTTCACTCAATACAACAGTAATATACTTCCTTGCCGGTCTCTCTGTACCGCTTAAAGAAAAGCATACGTTTGCTTTAATACATTATATCACTATCATGTTTACCTGTCTATATACATTTCGGGCTCCGGTAATCCAATCCTATGATGGAACCTCCTTCCCGGCCCAATCGTCAGTCCTTGCCGGGAAGGAGCTTGGTTTGACATCAATATATATTTACTGCGGCCTTATAAACCTGCCGGATGGTTTGCCTACAATTTCGCCTTCCTTTGCTACCGTTCTGCCGCGTACAATAGTAGCAACCGGTGCACCTTTTAATTCAAAGCCGTCAAATGCATTCACCTTGCTTTTACTGTGCAGCTTTTCCCTTTTAATGGTGTGTTTCATATCAAGGTCCACTATTGTTATATCCGCATCCGTACCCACTCTTAAAGAACCCTTTTCCGGGTATATCCCGAACAGCTTTGCCGGATTTTCCGAAAGTATTGACGCCAGCTCATTTATGGTAATCCGCCCGGTACTCACTTCGTTTATCATTAATGGGGCAAGGGTCTCGATGCTCGCCATTCCCGCAGGAATTGACCACAAATCGCCCTGCTTTTCCTCTTCTGTATGCGGGGCATGGTCCGAGCACACAAGGGAAATTATGCCGTCTTTAATTCCCTGCCAAAGTTTTTCCTGGTCTTCCCTGTACCTTATTGGAGGATAGCCCTTCATCATTGGTCCAACCCTGTCATAATCCTCGTTGCATAGCACCAGATAATGGGGACATGTTTCTCCGGTGACCGGATAGCCCTCACTTTGTGCCTGTTTAATCAAATCCACTCCTTCTTTTGCGGCCATATGAAGGATGTGAAGCCTTGCTTCCGTCCATTTGGAAAATGAAATAGCAGTCTTTATAATTGTCTCCTCAGAGACATTAGGCCTGGCCCTCAGCATTGCTTCATAGCTTTTGTCTCCTGTTTTCTCCACTTCTTCGGTCAATGTCTGGATTATATCGAAATTTTCTGCATGTATGCCGACCAGCTTCCCTGTCCTGGCAATTTCCTGAAACATCTTATATATTTCCCCGTCCCTAAGCGGCGGAATAACGTCTTCCATATCCGGACTATAGTTATAGATCAGTTGATAGGTTTTGCTGTCAATAGCATAACCCCAGAAAAACTTAAACCCTATAACCCCCGCGTCGTTTAAGGGTATTAGCTGATCCATATTCAAATTCCCCAGACACAGTCCCCAAATGGCAAAGTCAGTATACGCCTTTGGAGTTAGGTGTTTAACCTGTTTATGTAAATTCTCCACATTATGTACTGCGGGATTTGAGTTGGGCATTTCAAATATTGTTGTCAGCCCGCCTATTGCTGCAGACATTGTAGAATGATAAAAATCCTCCTTGTGGGTTGCTCCGTTCTCTCCATCCCTCGAGTGTACATGAACGTCTATAAGGCCGGGGAGTACATACTTGCCCATAGCATCTGTTACCTCGGCGGCTTCGCCGTCCAGCTCACTCTCTGTAATAGCGAATATTTTTTCATCTTTAACATAAATATTGGCCCTATACGTCCTTCCTGCGTCTACAAGAGTACCATTTTTTATAACGTGGTCCCACTTCATTATTAATGCCTCCGTTTCTGTAAGTTTGTCAGTTATTGATATTATACTCATATTATAGAATAATAAGCATGCTGTGTAAACTGTGAGGTATTCTAAATCGTGTTGTTTATAAAGAACATTATACAAAGAGACAAACAGCACTTAACAATCTGGCTGTTTGTCCCTTTGTATTTTTTATATGAACATTACGATACGGTTAGAGATTAATAGTAATTTTTCACTTCTTCAATAAAGCTCTCATAAACCTGTTCAGCGTTATCTCCACCAACTTTATAAAACTCATCAACTGCTTTTTTAGCCAATTCCCGGAACTCATCAGTAACTTCCTTTGACAACTCATTAACTTCCATTCCATTTTCTTTAAGTATATCTATAGCAGAATCACTCATTTTCTCCTGCTCTATGGCATATAACGGGCGTGTCTCCTCAACTGCCTCTAATAAAATACCTTTAATATCCTCAGGCAAAGAATCCCATAGATCCTTATTAAAGATAAGAGAAGCTACATACAAATCTGAATTAGAAATTGTCAGATAATTTTGCACCTCATAGAATTTCATTTGCTCAATGATTTCCACAGGGTTAGTTTGACCGTCCGCCATATTTAAAGAGAGAGCACTATATAATTCGGAAAACGGTATTGCAACAGGATTAGCTCCATAGGCCTTGTAGGTAGCAGTAATAATAGGAGCAGACATTACACGCATTTTTACTCCTTTAAAGCCATCTGAAGCTGTAATAGGATTTGTGGAAGTTGTCCATTGCATGAAGCCTTCATCCATCCAATCAATTACATGCATATTCTTGCTTTCATATGCCGCCGAAATAGTTTCATTTATTGTTTTGCTTTCTATCAAGAATTGCTTTGCTTTTTGTAAATCGCTGGGGAAAATATAATGCATGCTAAAGATATTGCTTTCGGGTACCATGCTGCCGGCAGCTCCTGCTGCCATGAAACCTAAATCAATGGCACCGTTTTGTATCAACTCCCCTTGATTAGAGCCATCACCTAATTGACCTAAAAAATAAATGTCTAGTTTTATTCTCCCATCTGATTTCTCTTCAACCAGTTCTTTGAAAATTTGTGCATATACATCTTGATTGCTGCCCTGTGCTTCGTCTAATGCGAATTTCCAATCATAGGATACAGTAGCATCCTCATCGGAATCCTCGTTATTACCAGTACAAGCAGTAACAGATAGCATTAATAAAACAGCACACAATAGACACAACAATTTTTTCATTTTTTTACCCCTTTCATTTTCAAATTTTGTTCTATACAACATGAGAATAATATTACATTCTCAAAAACCACTTGTAGAAATTAACACTAAACCTAGTTTATTAAACTATTAGACGTGAACATAACTTGCAACTGAAATACGGATACATGCACTAAACTCAGGCATTACTTAATCAATAATAGACTTATTTGTGGAACAAATATAAGAACAATAGAATACAGTATAAAAATAATCAAATAAGGATAGACACCGCTCATTACCTCTACGAATTTCTTTTCAAAAATTACGCAGGCCGTAAAAATATTAGCTCCAAAGGGCGGCGTTATAGACCCTATTGCCGATTGAGCTACTACCAGAACTCCCAAATGTATTGGATCTATACCGGCTCCAACTGCGATAGGGAAAATGATCGGAATTAGTATTAAAATCACCGGCATACAGTCTACAAACATACAAGCTATGAAGAATATAAAGCTGGTGATTAAAAGAATAAGATTTGCTGAAGGATTTAAACTCAAAACTGCATTTGCAAGCATATTGGGTATGTTTACATAGGTTATTACCCACGAGAAAACCTGTCCCGCGGCAATCAAAACAAAAACAGCGGCAGTTACGATAGAGGTTGAATATGCGATTTTTGGTATTTCACGCAAGGTAATTGAACGGTATACCACTACCTCCAGCAGCAAAGCGTATAATACAGAAATAGCTGCCGCTTCGGTTGGACTTGCAAAACCGGAATAAATACCGCCGAGAATAATTACCGGTAAACCTAATGTTAAAAGAGCCCTTTTCAGCGAAATCAGCCTTTCACCCCACGATTTGCGCTCACGTGTTTTTATATGATTGAAACGTGCATAAAAGTAATCATAAACTGCAAACAAAATAAATAGCAGGACCCCTGGAACAAGACCCGCCAGGAACATATCCGAAACCGACGTTCCGGTGACTACACAATACATAATCATTACAACGCTGGGGGGAATAAGCAGCGCCACATTGGAGGCGGTCATTAGCATAGCAATAATATGTGAATCCTTATAGCCGCTATTAAGAAGGCCGGGGCGCATAGTTTTACCTATAGCTACCATGGTTGCCATAGCAGAACCGGAAATTGCTCCGAACATGGTACAAGTTGCTTCTGCCGTAATAGCCAATCCACCATGAATATGCCCCATAAAGCTGTCAATAAAATCCAATAATCGTTTTGCTGTCTGACCGCTGCACATAATCTCTGCGGATAATACAAACATAGGAATTGCAAGCAGACCGGAAGAAGATATTCCAGCTACCAGTTGCTGGGTAATCAAATCCAAACTTAAATTAGGAAAGTAAACATTTGCAACCGTAAGGGGCGCCATAATCAATCCAACGAATAGCGGAAATCCCATTAACAAAAATAGAAACAGTAAAAATAGTAAAATAAATATCAGCATAAGCATACCTCCTTCCTAGTCTATAGGTTTTGTTGCTGTAAAACATCTTCAACTTCTATCTTTTCTGACCCTGTATAATTAATATCTTTATTTGATATGTTTAGAAAAGTCATTAATGTATACTGTAATGCCGCAAGTAAACTGCCTAAAGGCATTATCCCAACTACAAGATACATGGGAATTCTTAATACCGTCGTAATACGTCCATAGGCAAACACTTTCATGGCATAAAAGACGCATAAATAAGTTAGGAAGAACAGAAATAAAGAAGTTAAACCTGAAGTAATAATATTCATGAGACGCTTCTTGTCCTGCGGAAGGCTGTCATAGATTGCTGTCATAACCACATGTTTACCGTGCCTAGCCGCATTACTCAATCCAATAAAAGTTATAATCAAAACCGAAATTTGACATAGTTCATCAACCGCCTGCACGCTATAATTGAATACAGTTCTGCCTACGGAATTAATAATCAATAGAGATGCCATAAAAAGTACCGCATATGCAAGCAGGTTATATTCAACTTTACCGATTATTTTATTGATCTTTAACAACCTGTCCATATTTTAACCCCCCAGATTTGAAGAAAAAGCCAGTTTTATCGTATGTTTGTATAACCGCCATCCACCAAAAGGGTTGTCCCTGTTGTAAATGCAGATGCATCACTTGCCATAAATAGTACAGCGTCAGCTACATTACCAGGAGTGGCCAAACGATTAAGCGGTATTTCCTGTTCGAATTTTTTCTTATAACCCGGCTTATTGAGAAGTTCAGTTACAAGCTCTGTTTCGGTAAACCCCGGAACCACTGTGTTTACTCTAATTTTATAAGAAGCCCACTCTGCTGCCAGTACCCGACCTAATTGATTAACAGCAGCTTTACTGGTGGAATAAGCAACCTGCCCCTCAGCAACTCCCACAAAGCTTAACTCAGAGCCGATGTTTACAATAACGCCAGATTTTCTTTTAACCATGCCCTTAGCTACTGCCTTCGACATGAGAAAATAACCCTTTAGATTAGTATTCATAACAGTATCCCAGTGGTCTACATCAACATTAAAAGCAGTTTCGCGGTAATTAACGCCTGCATTATTAACCAGAATATCTATATTCCCAAATATTTGCTCTGCTTCAGAAACTGCCCGATTAATTTCTTCCGGTTTTGATACGTCACAAACAACAGGTAAAACCTTCACACTGGTATCAGAACGAATTTCGGTCGCTACCAGCTCCAAATCAGCCAAAGTACGACTAATTAATACTAAATTTGCATCTGCTTGTGCCAGCCTTTTTGCAATAGCAGCGCCAATCCCTTTACCAGCACCGGTAATAATAGCATTTTTGCCCGCTAAAGAAATAGTTACAGCCATGCCTTTTCACCCCTTATCCGTTTTTACAGTCTGCAAGGAAGCAACATCAGTTGTCCTGCATTTTTTATCTCATCATCAATACCAATTTTTCTTAAAGCGTACCACATAGTTGCTTGATTGGCAGATATCACGCTCTTTTTCAATTCTTTCTCCAGCCTTTCGAGGATTGAGATGCTCTTTAGATTTGTACAGCTTAATACTACTCCCTGTGCTTCCGGGCAATCAACGAAATGAGCTAATTTTGCTACCTGCTCCTCATTTTGCATGCCTATAGCGTAATCCGTATCTAATCCTAACCCATATTGTTTGACAACAGCAAATCCATTATCTTCAAAATATCTTTTTGCCGGTACATTTACAGCCTCAATATATGGTGTTGCCAAAGAAAATCGTTTAATATTTAAAGTGCCCAGCGCTGCAAGCAACGCCGTTGAGGTTGTAATAACCGGAATACCACCGGATACCTCCTCCAATAATGAAGTAACCTCTTTATCATAGCCTGCGCCGTTTATAAAGCTTCCGCTGGTACAGGCAAATACAATAATATCCGGCTTGGCAGAAGCTAGTTGTTTGGCTGCGTCTTTGGCATTAATACTTAACTTCATTAACTCCTCAGGGGTTGTTCGGGGCAACGGAACCCGTGCCGTCAAAACTGCAACACCTTCAGGGGCCATTGCTGTAAACTCTGGTTCCAAATTGACAGTAGAAGATATGTTGATAACGCCAATAATTCCTCTTGTTCCGTATGAAACCTTCATAGAAACCTCCTTGTATTCTAGTCTGTTAACCTAATCTGGGGAGCACCTGTTCTAGATATCGAATCTTTTCATTGGTCTCCGGCATATGTTTATTAATTTTTTCCACTAACGTTTTGGATAAAATAGCTGCTTTTTCAAAAACTTGTTTTTCGTCCACCAGTTTACATTTTCCATCTTCTACCACAATCTGTCCTTTTACCATAACAATGTCTACTGCAGCTCCCCCCTCTCCATAAACAATCTGCGCTATTATATCCTGAATAGGCTGCATACTACAGGATCTGGAGGGGTCTAAAATTACAATGTCCGCATCTTTGCCCTTTGCGAGTGTGCCAATTTGGTTTTCCTGTCTCAGAATAGCAGCATTATTCTTTGTCGCCATATCAAAGACTTCAGCTGCCGAAACCCAACCATGGTGGTCTGTTAAAGATACTTTATGAAGTAAAGCAGCAATTTTCATGGTTTCCAACAGATTCTGATTGCCTCCGCCATTGGCTCCATCTGTTCCCAGTCCAACAGTCCATCCTACTTCCCTAAAAACGTTAAGAGGGGCAATTCCGCTTCCCAGGAACAAATTGCATGCAGGACAATGAACTGCTTTTGCTCCTCTCTCATTTGCCAATGAGGCTTCCTCTTTTGTCGTCCATACTGTATGGGCCATGCTTGTATGCTCATTCAAGCAGCCTATCTCATCTAAATGCTTCATCATAGGCTTGCCATATAAATAATGCGCTGTATTACGCTGTGTTTGCGTTTCCAAAACGTGGGTATGGAAAATTGTATCGTATTCTATGGTTTCTTTCATACAACCCTTAAGTAAGTCATCGCTACAACGTTGTGGTCCGGAAGGACCAAACCCAACAAATAAGCGATCCTCCACACCGTTCCATTCCTTCAAAAACTCTGTACTCATATCAATTAATTCTTTGGTCGAAACCGTTCTGCTGTTTTGAGCCCACTTAGGTGCCAAATCCGGAGCTATGGGTAAAGTATCGTAATATTTTTTATCTGTTATCATTGGAGCCATTGTGGCCCTCATACCTATATCTTTATAGGCTTCCATAGCTGCATTTAAGCCCTCTTGATTCTGTGCCAATTGATCAAGACAGCATGTTATACCACCCTTTAGCATTTCCACTGCTCCTAATAGCGTATTATTATATACGTCCTCCGGTTTTTGATAGACTCCTTGAATCATTATATGAAACATCATTTCTTCGAGGGGTAAATTTTCGGCCAGAGCTTTCACGAAATTTGCATAGGAGTGGGTATGCGCATTGATTAAACCGGGCATTACTACCTTGCCGCCGGCATCTAAAACATGCGTAAAAAAGTTTTCATCAATGTGGTTTTGATTAGTAATTTCCGCAATTTTTCCTTTATCATCTACAACTACATCTGCTTTTTCCAAAATCCTATTTGAAGCGCAAATAATAAAACCATTTTTAATCAACAACATATAAAAACCCCCTTTTAGCTTACCTTTATTCCGTTAAGCTTTAATTACATGATTTTTGGTGGTAGTTATATATTCTTGTTAAAAACGGCCAAACCTTTGGGCTTGTGTACAGTATTTGTCGGTTATTATTGTGCAAATATAACAATTTAACAGTCTATCTGATTGCAGGATACTCATAGCTACGTAAAACTTGCATAAGTTTTACGCCTAGCTGTAAATCAAAACAATCTGAGCCTTTGCTCAAGTCACGGCCGGTTAGCGATTCTATTTGTTTAAGTCTGTAAATAACAGAATTTTTATGAATGAAAAGACTGTCGGCCGTTTGTTTAATATTACAGTTCAATCTAAAGTATTCTTGAAGCGTGCGAAATAATTCGCTTTGTTTTTTCTCATCATGCGACATAACATTACCTAATATTTCTTTCACAAAAGGTGCCATTACCGCAGAATCCTTTAATTCGTATAATACTACATAGGAACCTAATTCATTAAAGAAAGTAAGGTTACCTCCGCCATATAAAAAATGGCCAATTTTGAAAGCACTTCGGGCATCGTTAAAAGAAGAACGGACATTACGGACTCCTATAAAAGCGTTGCCTACTCCAATTGAAACGGTTATCCGCTTTTCCATCTGACTGTTTATTTCGGAAAGCAGGCGGGAAAGCCTCTGCTGCAAAAGTTTCCATGCGTCCTTATCCTGAGAATCCACATTGATTAATCCAATCAAGCAATTACTTTTCACCATGGTTAAAATACCACTGGGATAATCAAAAAAATAATCATTTACTACTTTGTAAACTTTGCTTTTAAAGTCACTAACTTTATTATCATCATCCTGAACATCATCTTGAAGCAGATATTCCTCAAAGGAATCTATTGCCACATAGAAAACAACTCCTTCAGACAATAAATCGAAATCCAGATTGCTGGCCCATCGCATTACTGCTTCAGTATTGCTAATATTGCCATGAATAAGATAGTCCAATAATTCACCGCGGATTTGTTTTTCCGTTTCAATACTGGCACGACTTTTTAACAACTCTAAAGCAAAGATGGTAGAGGCGCGTTCCACTGCAATAATCTCCTGCTGGTCTAAGAGACCTTCAGTTTCTTCTATTATCAGATAACCGTTTATAATGCCTGCAGCCTCAACCGGTACCACAACAAGTCGCCAAGGCATTGGTATGGCGTTTTTCGTAATGTGATGTACGATATGGGGTTGCAGCCCTGCCAATTGCTTTCGATTTTCCCGGAAAATTTTAATCAATTTACGACTGTGTTCATTGATGACATCCTCTTTGCTACACACCAAACTACTGTCTGTCAGCAAATTCCCTTCTGCATTAACTAATATAACAGGATGATTAATCAGCTCGCCTAATGCAACGCAGATACTGTCTATTCCCTTACCGGCTAAAACAACATTTAAAAGAGCATGATGAATGTCCTCGGACTTTTTCAATAAATGATACTGATTATTTATTACCGTTTCAAATATCGGTAACATCAGGTCCATGTAAGGAACATCGGCAGGCAATTCCATTAATGGCAAGCCGACTTCGTTGGCGTAGATTATCATATCCGCTGGCGCCTGTTCGAAATATTTGCCTGAACGTAATGCCAGCGCCGCTACACCTTTCGCTGCCAATTCATATATAATCTGTTTGCGCAGTTCCGGCGAATCTTTGAAAAAATATCCGCCTGTAATTAGCAACTCCCCACCCTTCATCCAACTGGCAACTTCCGGTGTTTCTGCAATGTTAGCAATGCGAACCACTCTATCCAAGCCTTGAGCTCCCGCTACAAGTTTTGCATTGGAGAAAACATCAATCTTCATAACCTCTCTCACTGTCAAATCCATATGGTTTTCTCCTTCCTATATAAAATATTAACTCATATATAAAGATAAAACTAGATTCAAACTGTGTAAAAGATACCTGCTCTGTTCTATCCGACTCGTATATTATTTTATCATACCCACCTTTTACTCTCCTAAAGAATTAAATGGATAAAAATCACCGCCATTAATTAGCCCTGCACAAAAAATAACCCAAATAGCCAGTTCTATTATTAAATAAAATATTACCTTACATCACAAAATCATGTCTTGTGACACAAGGTAATATTAATTGGAATTTCTAATTTGCATTTGTAATTATATAATAAGTTTAAGAAACTTCAAATTCTGTTTTAAGAATCTCTTCCGGACAGCCAAGGGCCAGTGAAATCTTATTCGCATATTCTCCCAAAGTTAAAATGATTTTCTTCTTTGAATTATCCGACATCATACGATATTGCGGTCCGACAATGCTTATACTGGCAGCCGACTGGCCTCTCTTATCATATATAGGGAAAGAAAATACCGTAACCCCCACATCCATTTCCCCATCACATACGGCATAACCGTTTTCACGGGTTTTTAATAAATGATATTTTACTTTTTCGAAATTCCTGGGTGTATTTTCGTTAAAGACAGTATACGAATTTTCTTTTAGTATGTCCTTTATTCGCTTCTCGTCCAGAAAAGCTATAATTGACCATGCCGCCGCCGAAGCATGCAGGGGCAGCTGTTTACCTATGCCCATGAATAACTGAAGGGGCCTTTCCTGGTCATCAACCATAGCCGTTGCGGCACAGATAACCTGATTATTGGCCAAAATGGCAATACAGCCGGTTTCATTCAACACTTCACTGCATTCATTCAGATATGGCTGGGCAATTACATTAATACCGTTTTTGCGCAAATATGAAAACCCCATCGCCAGCAAACCCGGACCGCACATATATTGGCGGCTTGCTTCATCCTTGACTATCAGGTTGTATTGAATTAATTCACTCAGCAAACGATGCACAGTGGAGGGCGGTAAGTCAACTTCCTCGCTTAGCTGCAATACGCCTGCCCCACCGTTTTTACCCGAAAGAACTTTCAGTATGTTTAATGCTTTATCCAATGAACTCATGTTACTCCTCCTTGCACCGTAATCTGCCATTATAAAATTTAGTGATACAACAAATTTGGCAGCATAACTCCATATTTATTATATCACTAAATGTATTAGGCCTAAAGCTAACAGAGCTTTATATTTTAGCCAGTTTCAGTGTATTTGGGGCAAACATATCATCGACTCTGACCGGTTTATTCGTCAATCCCTGCTCAAAAGCATAACGGGAAAGCGTTTCCAGTACGTGACGGTTACTTTCAACTCCGTAAGGCCAGAAGTCCTCACCCATAAGTCTTATAGTGTTCTCAACCTCCGGGTAGTACCACGGAATTGTATAGCGCAAAAACGATGTATTCATCATTTTTTCAATACATATTCTTTTGGATTCCTCAAAGGCTTTATACAGACTTAAAGCCACCCACGGGTTTTCCTTATAAATATCGCGGCGAATCACCACGGTATGCATGATAGGAAAAATAGCGGTTTGCTTATAATAATCGCGTTCTACGGCACGGAAATCTTCCCATAACCTGCGGATATGGGGCTCACCCTTAGCAAAACAGGTCGGAGCCCGCGAGGTAATAATAGCATCGATTTGTCCTTCGGAAAGCATCTGGCTCAGGGTACATTCATCCCCGATTTTTTCTATTCTGATATTTTTGGTCAACTTAACAGAAATACGTTGTGCCCTGCCCGGCTGGTTCATCCCGCCAATGTGCCAATGAATATCTGTTGGCTTGACACCGTAATAATCCGATAGGATACCGCGCAGCCAAACAGGGGAAGTCATCGTATAATCTGGAACGCCAATACGCTTACCTGCCAGGTCTTCAGGTTTTCCAATCCCGCTTTTAGTGTTAATAAAGATACATGAATGGCGAAACATCCGTGAAGGAAAAACCGGAATCGCTATGAAACGGTCCTCGTTTCTGCCACACATAATAAGATATGCACCAAGTGAACACTCGCTGGCATCGAATTCCTCATTTTGGAGCATCCGCCAGAATAGTTCTTCCGGTTCCAGGGCCAAATAATTGAGACGGATGCCCTCCGGCTTTACCTGACCCGTTTGCAGCGGATAAGTGCGGTCATAATCTCCACACGCCAATACCAAATTTAATTCATTCATAGTTAATCACCTCGCATCGATTTTTCCCCAGGTACATTACAAAATGGTTTAAAATTCAAGACCGCTGTCATTAAAAATATCATCAGTGCAGCTATTGAGATATTGGACAGCGTCATTCACGGAAACTACATCTGCATACTTGGCGTTCATATCAAAGAGATTTACCGCATGGGATATTTCAAAGCGATCAAATACACCTTGCTCCGGGACAACCATTCTGAATCCATAGGAAAAACCGTCTACCACCGTAGCTCTTACGCATCCGCTGGTGGTGCAACCAACAACTATTACCGTATCAACCTTCAGATCTATCAAATAGGAAGCAAGCGGTGTACCAAAAAAGGCACTTGGTTTCTTCTTGCTCAGAATCAGATCCTTTTCATGCGGACGTATAGGCTCCGCTACCTGGCAGCCGAAATCTCCCTCAATGCTCGTGGCTTCCTGTGCACGGTTTAGTTTATTTCTCCAGCCTCCCAAATCAAAACCATCCTGACGGGACTCCCCCTTTGTATACATAACCGGAATTTTATGACTTCGCGCGGCGGACAGAAGCTTTTTGATTTCGCCTACAGCCTTCCAACCAGCTTGACCGCAGCTATTGGGAAATTTTTCGATGGATTCTGATGTTGCTTTAGGCTCATCTCCGATAAAATCATAGGTTACATCAATCACCAGAACAACCGGCCTTTTGCCGAATCCCTGCTGTTTACCGTGTCCGGATAATTCATGGATTTTAATATCATTTTCTGGAATAAATTTATCCCAACTATGCATTCATACTACTCCCTTTCGATTATTATAGTTTAGACTTATTCGCTCAAAAAAGCAACCAAATCGCGAATACCTGTTTTCAAAGCATCAAGCCTTATATTCTCATTATAGGAATGAGCATTGGAATCCGCCCATTGAACCCCCCGGGCAAACATCGGCACGCCAAGGCGATAATTCACAGCGGAAATATCATTATATCCTTCTGAGCATGCTGTGGGGTATTCTTTCATCCCGGCACCTGCCGCAGCAATTTCCGCCAACTCGCGCAGGGCGGGGTGATTTGCATCTGTAGCAAAGGGAGGAATGGCAGGCTCAACCTTAAATTTCATTGGAATCTGATATTTCTGTTTTACCCTCATGATCGTGGAAACAATTTCATCCATCGCATCTTCCATCGCGTTATCGCTTTCATCGGCAACAACCAAACGATGCCCTTGAATGGTGCATTTATCAGGAACACTCTCAAAGGATGAACCGCCATTGATAGTAGTTACTGCCAAATCGGGCCGCACGCGATTATAAGGAAGTTCTGGGTTAACCCTGATACTTGACGTGCGCTGACAGATTTCCTCCGATAGTTTAGTCAATTCAACCAGAACAGGAGAAGCCAGATGTATTGCATTAACGCCCATAAAAGCCCGGGCGATATGCGAAGCCTGTCCGTTTATGGTAATAAAGAATTGAATTAATCCGGTTTTCCCGGTGCTGATATAATTCTGCGCACCATCGATGGAAAGGAAGAAATCCACTTCAAAGTAATCTCTGCCTTCCTGCGTCAAATCAATTAAGTGGTCTAATCCGGTATGGTTGCTCAATTCCCCATCCGGTGTAAAACTGATTACCAAATCATATTTAAGAGCCCTGCCCTCCCGGTAAATCACCTTTAACGCCTGTATAAGACTGGCGATACTACCCTTGGGATCGGCGGAACCACGCCCATAAAGACGCCCATCATGAACAACAGCTTCATAGGGGGAAGTAATTGTCCATTTTGATAAATCCCCTGCATGTACTACATCGTAATGGTCGCTAATATGAACCTTCGGCATATTAGGTGCGGGTGCTCTTAGAATGAGCGATATCCTATCACCGACAATTTCATCCTCGGTATTACTTGTGGCTTTGTAATCCTCTGCCTTTACAACCACTCTTTCAGTATCTACACCAGGAAGCTCACGGTTAATAAAGCTTTCCAAATAATCGACAAATTGGGCATAATATATACCCTCGGGAGATTCAGTCTGAATAGCAACTAAACTTTTCGTCAATTCAATGGTTTCCTGTAAATCTTTTTCTGTTACCGCTGTATTGTTACATGTCATGTTGGTGTCCTCCATTTCATCTTTACATAGTTAAAATAACTTTATATTCTGAAGCCGCGGATCATCGCTTTGCTTCGCCTTTTCAAACAACATCAAACCCATAGCAATATCAAGGCTTGCCATTCCCTGCATAATAATTGTTACCCTTTCGGAGACCTTTTCTCTTCCAGGCAGTTTGCCCGAGGCTACATCACCGACGGACCCATAAATTTTATCCTGTATCGTCGTTTCAGTGTATATCCCTTGGTCAATCCACGCGCCGATACTGCCGGCGTGCTTGCACCAGTCAAAATCATCCACAATTATTTTGCCGCCCTGCAAAAGAAAATCGGGAGCAAGCTCTTGAGTGCCACCTACTACACATATGGTAACCCCTTCCGGAAGCCATTTTGGATACAATAATGAAGTATTGGCACTTGTCGCAGTAATTACCATATCCGCATCGCTAATCGATTCCTGTATATTGTATGAAAGAGAAACAGCTATATCATTATTTGCTGTATACGGCCTGATTTTTTTGATAAAGGCTTCCCCGGAAACGGCTCTTCTTGCAACAATGACCAACTCACGCAAGTCAAGGCAGGCAATGCAAGCCTGCGCGGCAGCGTAGGCAATACTCCCGGTGCCTACAATAACCAGTTTCTTCTTATCGGACAAATTGGCCAAAAGCTTTAGTCCCACCGCCGTCATCGCACCGGCTCTTGTGACATACTGGGTATCCTCATCAATCACCGCAAAGGGAATACCGCTCGTCATATCAGTTAAATAGCAATAGGTGCTAAGTTTTTGACGTTTCCCTTCAACCGAAGCCTCCTTGCCTATAAGGCGGAAACCGGCAACCCCCCGGTTGAGTAAAACCGCACCTTTAACCTTGAAGGTTGCTGCATCCTCAAGCGGTGTTTCCAAAGACATGGAAGATGGCCGGGATAACAGAATCTTCCCATTTCCGCAGTCCCTCAATGTATTTTCAACGGTAACGACAGATTCTTTAATATTAATATTCTCTTTAACCCAGGAATCTGGTATATACATAAGTTTACTATCTGATATCAATTGAACATCACCTCCGACTTTGTTTAGAACAGATTATGCTGAAACTTCCTGATTTTTTCTTTGTATACGAATAAGCAACATATAAACAACAGCAGCAGCACCAATGCCAAGGCCGACAAAGTCGAAAATGGTAACAGGAATTAAGATCATAGCCGCAGCCAAAACACTAATCGTTCTCAGCCAATATGGAGTTTTGTAAAACAGGTATCCTTCAATACCGGATACCAATAGCATGATACCGAAAAGAGTAAAAGTTACCGTCGTTATAATCGCCAAAGGACTGCCGGTCAAAACTAATTCCGGACGGAAAATCCAGACGGCCGGCAAATAAATCAGGGCTAAACCCATTGTAACAGCCTTCATGCCTACCTTCCAGATATTTGCATCTGCTATTGTTGCTGCGACATAGGAAGCCATAGCTACGGGAGGAGTTATATTAGAAAGCTGTCCGTACCACAGCGCCAATAGATGCGCACTCAAAACAGGGACACCCAGATTTGCCATCGCAGCGGGGGCAAAGGTAGCCATAACCATATAAGCAGCAGTGGCGTCCAAACCCATACCAAGAATGTAACCTATTAAGGCAATACCAAAAACAAGGAATAACAAATTGCCGTCTGTCAACGAAACCAGGGATCCGGATAAACGAACCGCCGTCCCGGGGAGAGTTAGTGCAGCACTAATGATACTGACAGGGCCCGCTACCGCAAGAATAGGCAGGGCTGTCTTACCTGTTTGACTTAAAGCAGCCAGAATATCCTTAATTGACATCCTGGTTTCTTTGCGAATATATGAAGTAATAAGAGCTGCGAGAATTGCATTCATGGCAACTTTATTCAGGGATAAGCCATAAATTAAAGAACCTATCAAAACAATCAACGGAAGGATAAATTGAATACCGCCTTTAATAGTCTTCCAAATATTTGGCATATCCTCCTTTGGTAAACCGCTCAAGCCCCGTTTTAGAGCATAAAAATGGGTATGCATAAAAACGCTGCAGAAATAAAGAATCCCGGGGATAGCTGCTATTTTAATAATGTCCAGATATGACCTGCCGGTTATTGCCGACATAATGAAGGCGGCCGCACCCATAACCGGAGGAAGAATTGTACCGCCGGTAGACGCCACTGCCTCTGTCGCACCTGCAACATAGGATTCGTATTTGGTTTTTTTCATTAAAGGAATGGTAATCGCTCCCGTAATCGCCACATTACCCGCAGCAGACCCGGTTACCGAACCGACAATAAAGCTTGATAAAACTCCGGCCTTGGCTCCACCGCCAGGCTTCCGTCCCAATATGCTTTTGGCCAGTTCCAGATAAAAATCCCCTGCACCAGATAAACTAAGGAAAGATCCGAAAACCAAAAATAAAAGCATATAGTTCGCTAATACATAAGTGATTTCTCCATATATACCATGAGTACTTGCAAATAAGTCGCTGATCACAATATCCCAACTAAAACCAGCATGAGCTACACCGCTTGGAAAATACCTTCCATAGACCAAATATACCAGAGAGATCATAGTCAAGCCGGCTAGCAACCACCCAAGCTGTCTGCGGACAGCTTCGATAACAAGAATAATCATAATAGTACCTATAATTATATCCACGGTCTCCAGTCTCATCCCAAAGGAACGCATAAAGCGGTCATAATTGGTGTTGAAATAAACCGTGCAGACAATTACAGCCAAGACTGCAATATAGTCCAAAATAGCCCAGTGACCCTTTAAGGGCTTATTAATTATTACAAGCAAGATAGCGAAAAAGATATACACGCTGCGGTTAAAAGAGGGAGATGTCACGCCAAACCAACCTTGATACATATATACCAACGTAAAAAGAATAGCTGTGAAAGCAAAAACCTGTGTGCGGTTAATATTCTTAATCCTGCCAAAAAGCGATTCCTGTTTCATGCAAAGTGTACCTCCTTCCTAGTCAAAAACAAATGAAGCAGCTTAGTTTTGCTGCCTTCACAGCCAAAAGCCGTAAGACAGCAAAACTAAGCCTGTAACAAACCTTATTCGACAATACCGGCTTCTTTATAATATTTAAGAGCTCCGGGATGCATTTCTATGCCCATTGCTTCGTAGTATTCGACAGAAGCATCAGGACCCCAGGCAAAGTATACATTTTTCATATATTCCTTGGCTCCGTCGGTCATCATGGTTTTGGTTATTTCATATATTGTATCTTCAGGGGTATCTTTATCGGCAACCAAAAGGGAACCAACGGCTGTAACCAAAACATCCTCATCCACGCCGCTATAACTGCCGGCAGGAATAGTGAAAGCCATATATGAAGGATTATCGGCAACAAATTCTTCAATGATATCAGCATCGACAGGGATTAAAGCGACATCTCTTGTTGCTGCAAGGTCAACAATGGCTGGCATTGGAATTGCTGATCCACCAACAAAGGCACTAATTTGACCGTCACGCAAAGCAGTAGCAGCAGCGCCATAGCCCAGGTTCTGAATCTGAACTTGGTCCGTAATACCGTAGGCGTCCAAAAGCGCTAAGGCTGCGCCCTCGGCACCGCTTCCAGGCTCACCGATAGATACTTTCTTTCCGACCAAATCTTGAATTGATTCAATTCCTGTACCTTCAAGAGTAATCCAGTGATACGGAGCTGTATCAACGGTCATGATCCCGCGTATATTGTCGGCGGGACCGTCGGCTTCGAATTGTCCTAACCCGTGTGTACGTTCATACATAGCCGAACTACCCGATAGGGCAATATCGATTCGGTCACCAAGAATTCTGGCATTCTCATAAGAACCCTTGGTAGTTTGAGCAGTAACCTGGACGGGGGAATCTACTTCCCTCATGTATGCAGATAAGCCTCCGCCATAAAGATAATAGCTTCCTCCGACAGAACTGGTGCCAACAACAGTGAACATGGCTCCCCTATTCCCGGAAGAATTATTGTCAGCGCCGGGTTCAGGCGTTTCATTACTGCTGCAGCCGGATAAAACAAAAACAAATACCATTAATCCTATAATTACCATAGCCAACTTTTTACTCTTAAACATTCTTTTACCTCCTTAGATATTTATTTCTTGCTGTAATGCCCTGCTTTATAATCTGAATTCTCTCCTATCACCCCGCTTTGCCCGGATAATATTGGCTTGAAACTATTGCTACAAACCATAGATTATATCAAATAACTTGCTTGTGAGGCCGGACATGAAATTAACTAATTCCGTATTGTAGAATTTAATTCCATGTTCTTTTAATAAAACTATATATGTTTTATACTTTCTTGTCAACAGCAAAGGTCAGGCCCGGTTGTATTACAACCGGGCCTGACCTTTGCTGTTGTTTTGTTCACATTCTACAGTTTAAACCTTGAAATCGAGTACTGGAGCTTTTCGGCAATGCCTGCAAGCTGTTCTGCCGAGGATGCTATCTGTTCTACGGCAGCAGCCTGCTCTTCTGCCGCAGCAGACACCTGCTGGGTTCCTGCCGCGCTGTCTTCCGCCACGCGCGTTATATCATCCATTGCTTTTCCTATGCTGTCGGTATTGCTACTAAGCATCCTTACAGCATTGGATACCTGTTGAATATTTTGTTCCAAATCTGCAATACAGTTTTGTATGTTCTGAAATGCGCCGGTAGTCTGTACAACAGCTTTTTCCTGCTCATACACAATGGTTTCCACTGCTTTTGTTTCATGTACAGTCTCCTTGATCTCTCCCTGTATCTGGATTATCAGTTCAGCTATTCTCCCTGTCGCCGTTTGGGATTCCTCAGCAAGTTTCCTTACTTCTTCCGCAACAACGGCAAAGCCCCTTCCCTGTTCACCGGCCCTTGCCGCCTCAATCGCTGCGTTTAGTGCCAATAGGTTTGTCTGCTCGGCAATATTGCTTATGACATCTACGATCTGGTCTATCTGGGATGATTTTTCTGATAAAACCGATATGCGGCTGCCCATACTGTCGGTTGCATTTTTATTCTCCGCCATCTTCTCTTTCTGGTATTCCGCTAATTCCACACCGCTTTCCACAGCTTCTTTGGATTTATCCGTTAGTTGTGCAGAGTTTGATATCGCTTCATTTATCTTATTCATTTCGGATATCGCTTCCATAACCATGTCCCTGCCCTTTTGAGCAGACATCGACTGCTCGCCGGCGCCCTGTGCCAGTTCGGAAACGGTAGTGGCTATCTGTTCGGCGGCCCTGCTTGCTTCCTCTGAAGTAGAAGATATTTGCTGTGTAGATGAAGCAATGTTAATCCCCAGATCTCTTGTTTCAACAAGCAATCCTTTCATCTTTTCAATCATGTTGTTAAAGTTCTGTCCCAGTATTCCTATTTCATCCTTTGTCTTTACCGATGCGCGCACCTGCAGATTGCCGGAAGCAACATAATTGGTAACATCGGCCATATTGCCCAGCGGCCTTACAGACTTGGAAATCAATAGACCTGTAATTATGGATATCACAGCTGCCAATACAAGCCCTACACATAAAGACATTATACGAAGACCATTTACAGTATTAAGAAGCTCATCCTTTTCTGCGGTAACAGCTATAGACCATCCGGTTGTTTTTATAGGCTCATATGAAATAATTTTTTCTATCCCTTCACTCTCATAAAAATCCGTCCCGGCCTCCTGCTTCACCATTCTGGCTGCTGCTTCCGACAGCGATTCGCTTTCGTCCGTCAGGAAATTTGATTTGAGTATCAGGCTTTTGTTGGGATGTGCGACCAATACACCATCCTTGTTCAGCATGAATGCATAGCCGGTATCGCCGAACTCTTCTGAATTTATCTGGTCAACAACGCTGCCTATCTGCATAGAGCCGCCAAAAACCCCTGCAATGTCTCCGTCAGCATCCCTGATAGGCGCAGCTGTTATAATAACTACTTCGCCGGTACTTTTGGAACTAACAGGATCGGATATAACCGTCTTTCCTTCATTCAGTACCCTGAAAAAATAATCCCTGTCAGAAATATCTCCGTTTAACCTCAGACTGTCAAAATAGTTGCCTTCCAGGTCTGAAACAAAGAGCATCTCATAGTGATCAAGCAGGTCTATTCTCTTTAACACATATTCGAGAAATATATCATGGTCCATAGTAGAAATTTCATCGGTGGATGCCATGATTTCTATCTCCTGTTTCCATTTCATCAGCTTTTCGTCCGTAACTGCCGCCAGTTTTCCCGCCTTGTCATAGGCAGTCCCTTCAATGTATTCAAGTATTATGGACCTTGACATTGTATATGTTCCCGCACCAATGACCGCAAACCCAATAATTGATAGAAGCAGTACCGGAATCATAATCCTCATTCTTAAGCTTTTGTTCATTTCAGTGTTCCTCCAATTCTTTATCAAAATGTCATCAAAATAATAAAACCTGCCATCCCGGGTAACTGAAAGGCAGGTATAATGCCAATAACCATTTCAGCAACCCGGCTACCATAGCAGCTTTACTGCCTTAGGCCCGTAGCTTTGCGTCCCCGCCTTTAAACGGGTTTGCCCTGTTGGAAATACTTTCTACAAAAATCTTTTAATTCCTTCAAATTTATATAAAATTCAACAAAAAAATAACCTCCGAAATGTAGATTTGGAGGTTAAGCAAGCATTGAAAATATTTCTATTCACAGCTTTGCAGTCCAAGATCCCCGATTAGCGAGCTATCGGGCCATCCCGTTTCTCTGTCCCACTGCCGCAGCTTATAGTATTCTGTGAGCATCGGTTCAAGGTTAACCACCTGTCCGGCAGAACTGCCCTTTTTTACCGGCTCTTTTGTGAAACGTCCCGGCAGCCTGTCGTCGGAGGGTTTAAGGCCTTCTCTTAAGTTGAAAATGCGTTCAAGGTTTATAATCCGCTCTCCAATGGTAAAAAGCTCTTTTTCATCAAAATCTACACCCGTAACCGCCTGCAGGATTTCACTTATCAAGCCAAACGGCATGTTACAGCCTAGCTGTGCTATACGGCATAATTCAAGGGAATCCCCTACGGCGTTCATTTCTTCATACCATTTTACCATTGCTGCCTTACCTGTGCTGCTTAGCCTGTCAGCCGCCTCTTTGCTTCCAAATATCTTCTCCGCCTCCTCCGGCAGCCATGTGGTTTCTGCCAGCGGAAATGCCCTGCAGTGGTCGGCTCCCCTGCTTGATACCGCCCAGCCCAAGGCCCAGGCCTTTAACCCTCGTACATCCTGTGTAGGTACTTCCATCCCTTTAATTGTTTGCACAAAACCTTCAGAGCCGGGTATGCTCTTGGATATCCTTTCGACGCCTTCTGCCAGTAAATCTCCCACACCTTCTCTTAATGCGATCTTTTCGATTATTTTCAATATGGCATCTGCGTTACCCCATTCAAGGTCCAAACCGTCCAATTCTTTGCCTGACAAAAGCCCGTTTTCATAACATTCCGCAATAAATGCTATGACGCCTCCCGTTGAGATGGTATCTATACCGTACTGGTTGCATAAATTATTGGCTTTAAGGATTGCTGCCAGATCCCTGTTCCCCAGCTTGGAACCCAGCGAACACATTGTTTCGAATTCTACCCCTTCCCCCATGGTTCCCGAGTAGGCTCCGTCCTTAATGCTGTAGAAATGTCCGCAGTGCACCGGACACGCAAAACATGCCTTTGATTTTACCTTGTATTTATCCAAAAAGGTTTGCCCGTTAATACTATTGGCATCTTCAAATACCGAATCCAGCGCGTTTCTCGTGGGCAATACGCCTATGGTATTGTAAATATCCACCAGCATGCTTGTGCCGTATGTCGAGCGTACTCCGTATGACGGTGCGTTGTAAATGGCCTCAAGAAGCTGTTTGTTTAGCTGCGCCAGCCTGTCTGGATGAGCTATCTTTACGCCCTTTGTACCGCGGACAACAACCGCCTTCAGGTTTTTGGATCCCATAACGGCTCCCATTCCCGTTCTGCCCGCAGCCCGGGCCATATTATTCATAACCGCAGCAAACCTAACCCTGTTTTCACCGGCCTGCCCAATACTAGCTATCTGTATATCGTCGTCCTTTAATTCCTGCCTGATTATTTCCTCTGTTTCCCATACATTCTTCCCCCACAGGTGTCTGGCATCAGCTATTGCAACCTGTTCGTTATTTATGGTTATATATACAGGGTGTTCACTTCTTCCCGAAATAATCAGCTGGTCATACCCCGCATACTTGAGTTCCACAGCAAAAAAACCGCCGCTGTTTGAATCTCCCAGCAGACCTGTCAACGGGGATTTTGAAGATACGTTATGCCTGCCGTTGGCCGGTACGCTGGTCCCGGTTAGAGGGCCTGTACCAAAACAAAGGTTGTTACCTGGGTCATGGTATTCCAATCCCGGAGCCTGTCTTTTCATAAGCGTATATACGTTTAGCCCTCTGCCGCCCAGAAAGCGGTTCAGGATTTCCTGTTCCTGCTCTTGTACGTATATTTTCTTCTTATCAAGGTCTATGTTCAAACATCTGCCTGTCCAGCCAAAACCCATTATTCCGTATCCCCCTTTCCTGCCAGGCGCAAAGCATCCACCGGGCATATATCAACACAGGCAGGGATTTCCCCGCCGCACAGGTCACACTTTAACGCCACTTTTCCCGAAACGTCCAAATATATGGAACCGAAAGGACAGGCCTTGACACATAGACCGCATCCTGTGCATTCCTCATAATTAACTACCCATGCGCCCGTTATATCGTTAAATAAAATTGCATCAACCGGGCAGGCCTTTGCACAGGGTGCTCCTTTGCACTGGCGGCATATATTGGGTACATCCTGCCCCGTTATCTCGTTCTTTTTTATCCTTATGCGCGATTCATACGGATTGGCTATTTGCTTGTTATGTTTAAGGGAGCAGTATACTTCACACATTCTGCAACCCGTGCACTTGTTCTTGTCCGCTTCAATCCATTTGCGTCTCAGCTTAATCCTCTCCCTTTCTTTCAAGTTCCTTCAGCCATTCCTCCACACAGCTAACAGCTGTATCATTTATTTTTTTCACTGTTTCTATCCCTGCTTCACCAATATCGTCGTAATGGATCCCCGCTATTACCACAGCAGGTCTCTGTGCGGCTTTGCACAGGGCCTCGGCAAGGGGACGGGCAACATCCTCGTCTTTGTGTCCGATAACGTTCATAACCGAAACAGTTGAGCTTACTTTACCGGAACCGTCAAGACTTGGCCGGGGAATTGCGAGCACAACAGTGCCAATATGTTCCTGCCCTCCACCTATCGTCATCACAATATCTTTGCCCGTGATGCCAAAGGCATATTTTATTTCCAATCCATTTTTTGATAATACCTTCTCTGTATACTTCATTGTTTATCTCCGCTTTCGTCCTGCCATCTTCCGGCAAGATTATTATCATATATGCCAAATAAATCCAGCAGCCTTCCTACAGTGTGATTGACAATATCGTCTATGGTTTCAGGTTTTGAATAAAAGGACGGTACAGGAGGCATAATGACAGCTCCCGCCTTTGCCAGTCTGCACATGTTCTCAAGGTGTATAACATTAAGGGGTGTCTCCCTTGCCACCAGCACAAGTTTTCTGCATTCCTTCAAAGTTACATCCGCTGCTCTGATAATCAGATTGTCGGTATAGCCGCTGGCAATCCCTGCTATTGTCTTCATACTGCATGGGGCTATTACCATCCCGTCTGTATGAAATGATCCGCTGGACAGCGCTGCCGCAAGGTCATCGTTGCTAAATACCCTGTCGGCAAGGGAACAGACATAGTCAATTTCATAATCGGTCTCCAGTGTTATGGTTTCCTTTGCCCACTTTGATATAATAACATAGGTGGTAACATTATATTTCTTAAGCGCTTCCAATAAACGTATGCCGTATATGGCTCCGGTTGCCCCGGTAATACCAACTGTCAGTTTCATCCAAAACACTCCTGACTGATTGTTTATTTGTGCCTCTTTGCCGATACCTTTGCAGTACCTGTCAAATCCTTAATATCCATAATACCATGGGCTGACAGATATTCCTTTATTCCGTCTATTATATTCGGGATAGTACACGGGTCAACAAAGTTACCCGACCCTATCTCCACAGCCCTTGCACCCGCAAGCATAAACTCTACCGCATCACTTGGCGTAACTATTCCTCCCGCCCCTATAACCGGAATGCTGACAGCTCTGCTTACTTCCCATACACGAAGCAGTGCCAGGGGCTTAATGGCTGCGCCGGATAACCCCCCGGTACCCGAGCCAAGGCGCGAATTGCCGGTTTCTGTATCAAGTGCCATCCCCCTAAAGGTATTTGCCACAACGACCGCATCGGCCCCTTCACTCTCAGCCAGCCCTGCGGCCTCTTCCAAATTGCCTGTATCCGGCATAAGCTTTATCCATACAGGCAGATGAGTTGTTTGTTTTACAGCCCTGGTTATTTGTCCAACCCTTCGCAGATATCCGGAAGGTTTTAGCTTCCTGTACTGCTCATAATCCAAATACGTATTTACTTCCAGTGCGTTAACCTTTGGAAGGGAGCTTATTCCTGATGCTGCCATTTTATATTCTTCGATTTGGTTCCCATATATGCTTATAATCAGATTTGTATCCAGCTCTTTTAGGCTGGGATAGAAATTTCTTGTAAATGCTTCCAATCCCGGATTCTGAAAACCTATATTGTTCATCATACCCGACGGCGTCTCCCACAGCCTGGGAGGCTTGTTCCCCAACCGCGCTTCATATGTCAAAGACCTGCTAACAAGTCCCCCCAATATATCCAAAGGAAAAAAATCCGCAAAGGAGGATCCGAAGCCAACGGGACCGGCAGCCGTGAAAATAGGATTCTTGAATTTAATGCTGCCAATACTTATTTCTAAATTAATCCTGTCCATCAAAGACCACCTCTTCCAACGCGAACACGGGACCGTCTACGCAAACCTTTTTATATTCCTGTTTTCCATTCTCCCCCGTCCTTATGGGAAATGCGCACCCCGAGCAGGCGCCTATTCCACAGGCCAGTCTTTCCTCCAGTGAAACGAAACCGTCAATCCCATTTTTTATCGCAATTTTCTGGACCTTTGCCATCATTGCCTTTGGGCCGCATGTATAAATATGGGAATACCGCTTTGCAGCTATCTCTTCTTCCAGCAAATCAATGGCAGTTCCTTTGATGCCGATACTCCCATCCTCCGTAGCCACCTTCAGCTCGGAAACCCGCCTGAGCCGTTGACGGAAAAAAAGTGATTTTTCAGAAGCAGCGGAATACAGGGTTACCGCTTTAATACCATTTGCGGCCAGTTCTTCCGCCAACAGCATAAGCGGTGCAATGCCTATCCCGCCTGCCACCAGCAGCGGCCTCGACCCCTCCAATAAGGGAAACGGGGTGCCTATAGGCCCCATCATGTCAACACTGTCCCCAGCCCTGTATCTGCTTATTATCCCGGTACCCTTTCCCACTACTTTGACTAAAAGACCAATGGTTCCCTCTTCCCTGTTAACATGACATATACTAATAGGTCTTCTGAGAAAAGGATCCGTACTGCCGGTACACCTTATAAATGCATATTGTCCCGGCTGCACAGCAGCTGCGATCTGCGGTCCTTTTATATTCAAATAAACATAATTCTCAACTAAAGCTCTGTTACCAACAACTACGCCCTGTTCAGCCAACCTATCTGCCATTCTGTCGCCACCCCTACACAGCTCAAATTCAAGCGCTTTTTGTTTTCTTGATAGTAAGACCAGATAACCATTTATTTATTGCTACAGGAATTATTATTAGGCTAAATCCCATTACGTCGCTGTATATACCTACTTGCATCAGCGAAATTGCTGCTGCAAAAAACAGTATTCTTGACAGGAGATGAAGTTTCACTTTGAGCCAACCGATCAATGAAGCCGCCAGAGCTATGCAGCCTATTAGTGATGTAATAATTGCCCATATAATCTGACCGGCAGAACCGTCAAGCAAAAGCTCCGGGGAATATACAAACATATACGGCACTATAAATGAAACCGCTGCAAGTTTCACAGCCTGGATGCCTGTTTTGATCGGATCCGCATCTGCTATGCCTGCCGCCGCATACGTCGAAAGGGCAACCGGAGGTGTTATTGTTGATAAAGCACCAAAATACAATATAAACAGATGGGCCGGAAGTATGCCAACGCCCATGTTTACCAGTGCAGGAGCGCCCAGAACTGCTAAAACGAGATAGGCAGCTGTTGTAGGCAGTCCCATGCCCATTACAAGCGAAACAATCATTGTAAGGGGCAGTGCCAATAATAGATGCCCCCCTGAAAGACCTACTATCATTCTTGACATTTTCACTCCCAGAGAAGTAAGAGTTACAATTCCTATAATAATCCCTGCACATGCACATGCCGCAGAGATAGATCTTGCTGTTATGGCCGCAGTCCAGAAACCTTTACCGAAATCTTTAAACCCCAGTCTTGTTTCTTTTTTTACATAACTCAATACAATAGTAATGAAGTATGCCATAATGCCGGCTTTTAATGGGCTAAACCCTCTAAAGAGCATGACAATAAGCACTATTAACGGTATCATATAATAAAATCCGTTTTTGAGGACCTCTCTTGTTTTTGGAAGTTCTTCTTTCTTCATTCCTTTTAAACCCAGCTTCTTGGCTTCCAAATATACAGCTGCCATGACAGCAAAGAAATAGAGTATTGCAGGTATTAAAGCTGCTTTTGCAACAGCAATATAGGAAATTCCAATGATTTCAGCCATTAGAAATGCTACGGCACCCATCACCGGAGGCAATATCTGACCTCCGTTGGATGCAACGGCTTCTACCGCAGCGGCAAAGGCAGGCTTATAACCGGTTTTCTTCATCAACGGTATTGTAAACGTACCCGTTGTGACAACATTTGCAACACCACTTCCCGAAATGGTACCCATCATAGCGCTTGAAACAACCGCAGCCTGTGCGGGACCGCCTGAAATCCTGCCGCTAATTGAAAATGCCAGATCCACAAAGAACTTGCCTGCGCCTGTATTCTCAAGAAATACTCCTATCAGAATAAACAGGAATATATATGTTGCCGCAACATTCATGGCAGGACCATATATCCCCTCGGTTCCAAGGTACATAAAAGTAGACAGCCTGGTAAATGAATAACCCTGATGTCTAAGCATCCCGGGCATGTATGGACCCAGGAAAGCATACAGAATAAATAATGTAGCCAGGGTAGGCAGTGGCCAGCCAAGTGTCTGGTAACCGGCAACTATAATAAAAATGGTAATTAACGCTCCGAAATATATATCAAAAAAAGTAGGCGCACCCATCCTTGCCATTATCGCATCATAGTTTAGATACATGTATACGGAAGTAGCCGTAGTAGCTGCTATTCCTAAAACGTTCAAAACAATGTTCCATGGTTTCCTTTTATTAACATCGGCCAAACCTAATATAAAAATAAAATTACCTATAAGTCCCCAGTGAACTGCTCGCTGGTATACAGCCGGCAGTACTCCAAAGTAAGCGGTGCCAACCTGAAATAATCCTAGGGCTATTGCTATGATAAATGCCAGTTTATATAGTATATTTTTTTGTTCCGTTTCTCTTGCTGCCTCCACAGTATCAAACCCCCATTGACTAAAGGTATATTTGCTTGCAGAGAGCGCCCCATTTAGGGGACGCCTCCCTGCATATCAATTGCTTAATCTATAAGGCCTGCTTCCTTATAATACCTCTCTGCACCCGGATGTAGGGGTATCGGTACGGTGGCAGCGTGATCCAGCTTGATGTTTTTTGCCATTGCATGTACTCCCTCAAGTTGATCCAGGTTTTCATACAGCCCCTTTACAAACTGGTACACCAGTTCCTCCGAAACGCTTTTGTTGGCTATGAGCATTGTTCCGAGGGATAATGTGTTGATATCTTCACTTATGGTAGAATACGTGCCACCGGGTATTACGAATTTATCATAATAACCGTGCTTACTTAATACACTGTCCCTCGATTGTCCCTCAACCTGGAGAAGCCTGATATCATTTGTAAGGGCAAGTTCAGTAAGAGCGCTATTGGGATGAGCGCTGACCACTATAAGAGAATCTGCATGTCCGTCTTTCATAGCCTGTGCTCCCTCGGCAAAGCTAAGGGTAAGCCCCTCAATGTCGTTTTCAGTAATTCCATATTCAGCCAGAACATTCCAGGACATTATTGCAGATGACGATGCCGGAGGACCTACAACTACTTTCTTGCCTTTAAGGTCTTCTATTTTATGTATATCAGAATCCGCAAATACCGCTATCTGCATAGTGCTTGGATAAAGCGAAGCTACAGCGGCCACATCATAAGCCTCTTCATATGGACCTTCGCCGTTTAGGGCAAAGTATCCAGCATCATTGTTCACGAATGCGAACGCTATTTCATTCTTGGCGATTCTTCGCCCATTTTCAATTCCGCCGTTTGTTACTTCTCCTGTAGCACTAATCCCGTTATCAACACCTGTAAGTACCTCGGCAATACCTACTCCTATAGGATACCATGCGCCACTTGTGCCTCCCGTAGCTATAATAATATCGTGTTCTTCAAAATCCTGTACTTCAGTACCTTGTTCTCCAGTATCCTGTGCTTCTTCCGGAGTATCCTGGCTGCATCCCATCAACGATACCGTTAAAGCCATGATTACAATAAACAGGCCTATCAGCTTTAATGCCTTTTTCATTTTTACTCCTCCCTTGTATACTATGAGCAGCAACCGATTTGGACCTAAATTTCCAGTTCGGAGGTTGCTCATATTGATATTTATTGACTTAATAATGCTGTGTTTTAATTGGTCTTTTTCTTTCTAAAAACAGGTTTGTTCGTCGTAGCCGAGGCTTGTGGGTATGTGGTCAA